>ERZ773258.652-NODE-652-length-38016-cov-13.493164_pt1 | contig 38016 bp, 29 predicted proteins | sample MGYA00511962_ERZ773258 | MGnify/ENA primary metagenome ERZ773258 (study PRJEB29015, sample SAMEA2737755) | human gut metagenome | biome: human gut; feature: human-associated habitat; material: faeces | place: China | collected 2012 ... | reverse complement strand
GCTACTCTCTGCTGCTGTCCTCCGGATAACTGATTTGGCAGATTATAAATCCGGTGTCCAAGACCCAGTGTGGTGATAATATCATTGACATAAGCTTTATCCACTTTTTTTCCGTCAAGTCCCAACGGAAGAACGATATTTTCCCACACATTGATGGAGGATACCAGATTGAATGCCTGAAAAACAAATCCGATCTTTCTTCTCCGGAAAACGGCAAGCTGATCCTCTTTCATGGAATACAGATCCTTGCCAGACAAGATCACGCTGCCGCTGGTTGGTGTATCCAGCCCGCCCAGCATATGCAGCAGGGTACTTTTTCCGGAGCCGGATTTTCCGACAATGGCGACAAATTCTCCCTGCCCAATCTGGATATTCACATGATTGACGGCTTTGACCTGATTTTCCCCCGTCCCATAAAATTTGCAAAGCTGCTTGGTTTCTAATATCACACTCATGTGTTGCCTCCTTTTTAATTCTGCAAAGTGTACCTTTTCAACCTACATCCAAATTGTATCAGGACAATCTTTCATTTCACTTTCAAAAAGAGAGCAGAAGTCTTACAGATTTGAAAGACTTCTGCTCATCATCTCTACGAAAGTCCATTCTCCGGCAGCTGAATCAAAAAGGTACTTCCTTTTCTGACTTTGCCGGAGGCTACCGTGATTGTCCCACCATGCTGCTCAATAATCTGTCTGGACAGATACAGACCGATGCCAGTTCCGCTCTTTTCGCGGACTTCCGGCGCAGTCCCTCTGTAAAACCGCTGGAATATTTTATGGTATTCACTCTGCGGGATTCCGATTCCCTGATCCTCGATCTCAATTCTCACAAAGCCGGTTCTTTTTTGTAGACGGATCGTGATTTTTGAGTGTTCTGGGCTGTATTTGATGGCATTGTCCAAAACGTTAATGATTGCTTCTCCAAGCCAACGTTTATCCTGCATGAGTGCACAATGCTCCAGTGATTCGTCGCAGTCGAAAATAAGTTCTATCCCTTTCTCCGCTGCCTTTGGATACGTTCGGTTTACTGCGGAGATGATCGTATCCATAATGGGAAGTGTTTTCTGATCAAGCTGAATCAAACCTGTCTCCAGTTTGGATATTTCCAGCAGAGACTGCAACAATGTTTCCAATCCGTCCAATGCACTCCGGCAGCGGATGCGAAATTCCTGTTGCTCCGTCTGGCTCAGATTGTTCCGCAGCAATATGCTAAAGCAGGTATCCAAGGCTGCAACCGGGGTTTTCAGCTGATGGGAAATGTCGGATACCATTTCCTTTGTGCTTTCCTTCTCCGCTCTGGCTTCCTCTTGCAGCAGCTGGATATGATGTCCGATTGCTTCAAGCTGAAATTTCAGTCTTTCCTGCCCGACATGATCTTCTGTGTCCGGCACTATCTCAAAGTGATTTTCCCGAAATGCAATCAGGATTTGCTCTAGCTGCTCCAATCGTTTCCGACTTTCTTTCGCCTCAGCTTTCTTCCGGTAAAACAGGAACGTTAGCAAAGACAGACATAGCACTGCACTTGTACAGCCGGTTATCATGATATTCTGCCGGAAGCGCACATAAAACGAAGTCCCTTTGTTTTCCCAGTACCCGTATTGCTCTAATAATTGCTTACCTTGTTCATTGGCTTGATGGTCGTTTCCTTTCAGCCATCCTGCGGCAACATCCATGCCGGTGGTCTCTGCGCCCGCCGCAACTTCTGTCAGGATATCCATTTTACATTGATAATCCTGATAATATAAATAGGTGGTAAAGCAGTTCAATACCGCAAAAAAGAGTAGAACCGGCAGCACCAGTGACAAGGCATCAACCCACTTTTTACGATGTCGTTCCGTCACTGACTTACCTCCTGATTCCATATATACCCAAGCCCGCGGATGTTTTTAATATAGACCGGAGCCGCCGGATCCTCTTCGATTTTCTCCCGAAGCCTTCTGATGTTCACAGCTACCGTATTTTCATCCATAAAATCACCATCCAGATCAAACACGTTTTCTAACAGCTGTGTTTTTGAAAGAATCTGTTTCGGGTTTTGAAGAAAAAAGGACAGCATTTTCAGTTCATTCTTCGTAAGGCTTATTTCTCTTTCCTTTACGAACGCCCTCATCTCTCCGGGGATAAATACGATATCCTTTGAATGAATTTTTGGAGTTCCGGGTTCATTCTTTCTGCGGCGGAAATGAGCCTCGATTTTCAGAAGAAGTACGGAAAGGCTGAACGGTTTCGTCATATAATCGTCCGCACCGGCTTCATATCCCATGACCTGATCTGTCTCCTGATCCAACGCGGTAAGACAGATAATATATACATTTTGACAATTCCGCATCCATCTGACAAGCTCTAATCCGTTTCCATCCGGAAGATTCACATCACAAATGGCAACATCCACATGATTATCACTTGCAATTCTTTTCGCTTTTTTCACTGATTCTGCTGAAAAAACCTCATATCCGGATTTTTTCAGTGAAAAAGTGATTCCACGATTCAAGTTTTCATCGTCCTCAACCACAAGGATATTTGGCATAATTCAAACCACCCTTCCGTCTTAGCTATATATGTTAAACGTTACATCAAATACTGCAAATGCTTTTATTGATTCAGGCGAATTCTGCATTCCTGTTGGCACACGATTTTCCGCAGGAAAGTCTAGTGTGCTATTGCTGACAAGCCCCTCATCATAATCCGTCAGAAAGGCGATACCAATTTTGTCTCCACGCCGAGAAGTATCTGGAATGTAGGTAAACTGCCCCCGTTTGACTACCTTGTATTTCGTAAAGTCGGTACCAACCGTGTTTGCAATGGAGGGAATGAACATCTTTTGGACGGAAACACCTAAAAGTTTTTCCTCTTTTCCGTCTGTTTTCCTGACATCGACTTGGCGAATGAAATCTCCAAGCAGCCTATATCTTTCTTTCATCGTGACACCTCACCCTATGTATTTTCTGTGTGCCAGCTTGACATTTTGCTGTTTAACCATAGCAATGTAGCTCCACAGTCCGGGAATGGTGTATTGAGAGGTTGTATCTACGTTGGTCAACCCCTTGATTGTCACAGTCACGCCATCTTCGGCCACCGTATAACTTCCCGCATAGGCATCGGTAATCATATAGCACACCGTCCCGCCTGCAATCGACAGCAGCATCTGCCGCTTCCACACATGCAGCGCGCCGGTGACCAGGATCGCGATCAGCTCCGGAAGCCTGCGGTTTCCTTCCAGCACGTCCACATTCTTCAGGCAGTAGACCACCAGCATTCCAAACACCGCCGACGGCAAATATTTTCCGATGTACTGCACGAACCCCGGCGTCTTCCTGTCTTCCTTAAAGATCAGAAACGGCAGAAACCGGGTCAGCATCGTCCCGGCGACGCAGCCACGCCGACCAGGGACAAAATATGGTTATCCTCCTTCAGCCACTGCTCCAGGAAAATGACCACGAACATGGCGGTCATGACGAAGCTGATGCCGGTGGTGTCAAATCTCAGCAACGACCCCACCAGTCCGCCCACCGTCGCCCCGGAGACCCAGTATAACTGGTTCAGCAGGGTGACAAAGAACATAAACCAGCCTCTGTCCACATCCTCCGGGATGTCAGCCGTATAGTTGACGGAAAAGGTCTCATCGCACATGCCGAAGATCAGATAAAACTTTTTCCTGCCCATGCCCTTGAAGCGATCCAGCATGGAGATTCCGTAGAAAATATGCCTTGCCTGAATGAGCAGCGCCATGATGAACACCTGCATCGGTGCAAAGGGGCTGAGGAGCATTTCCACCGCCACGAATTCCAGTGAGCCGCCGTAGATCAGCAGGCTCATGAGCATGGGGTACACGAATGGGAACCCGTTGGCATTCATATAAATACCGTAGGCCAGCACCAGAAACCAGAATCCGGCAAATATCGGGATGGTATAGGGAAACACCGCTTGGAACGCTTTTTTTCTCATGGTGTCCGCTTCTTTCTGTAGAGCTTGCTTAGCTGAATTATACCACCGCCGGATAAAATTTACAATACAGTATGATGTAAGAAAGCCGCCCGCCCCGGCCGGGGAAATGTTGGCAAAGATACAGTAAGGAGATTCCTAAGATTCTGTAACTTTCCCAAAATTCTCCTTTCTTTTCCATTGACTTTGATGCCGATATCTATTATAATTCTACCAGATAGGTAATGGAGGCATTGCCGTTAAACAGTCTGTGCCGTGCGGCGCGGATTGATGAATGAAAGGAGAGTATTTCATGATGAAAAAACATGGTTTGCGCAGATTTTTCAGTCTGCTTCTGGCAGTGTTCATGGTCTGCACTCTTCTGCCTACGGCTGCGTTGGCAGAGGATACGACGGAGGCTGACGAAACCCAGTCCAAGACCGTCGTAGTGGACGAGGGCGGGAAGCCGCAGAAAAAGGAAGACACTCCGCCCCAGAATCCGGAACAAGGCACCCCGCCTGCCGACGATGATGACAGCGATGAGGGTTCTGACAGCCCGCTTCTGACAGGCAGCAGACCCGTTACGATTACCGTTCGCGTGTTCTCTCCGTCTACGGGCGTAGATGCGGTCGTCGGTTCTGATGTCGCCGGTGCAGGTAAACCGGGACAGATTCAGAGTGCTGACTACAAGATTCCCCCACTTACAAACTTTGTTGATTCCAGCAAGTTTGGCAAGGTCACTAAGGTTGCCGGAAACTGGTACTTCCCCACTGGCGATCAGCAGCCCGGAGCAACCGTACAGTGGTCTACCAATTCCGGCACTGGTACGATGACATATTGGGTTGACTGGTATACTCCCGATGGCGGAGGCAGCACCACCTATTTGTGGAACTTCACGCTGAAGTATGATGCCAACGGCGGCAGCGGCGCCCCCGCCGATCAGACCTATGGAACGAACGACAAGTATGTCAAGAGCCATACATTCAACATTCCGAACACGGTTCCCACCCGTGCGGGCTATGTATTCAAGGGCTGGAGCGACACCAAAGACGGTAGCGCGACCCGTCAGGCGGGCGGCACCTGTCTTGTGTCCCAGACCGTCAGCGGTTATAATGGTGGTTCTGTTACGAAGACCCTGTACGCCGTGTGGGAGGCGGATGCTCCCGCCGCCCCCGACAAGCCCAGCGAAGCCGACGTCAAGAATCTGCTGGGCAATTCTGCGGTGAAGGTTCACTGCTCCACCCCCAGCTCTGGCCACGCTGATGTTACATATCCCCTCATGGATGGTTCCTTCACTGTCGGCGACGTTCAGAGCAGCAACGGCAACTACACCTGTGCTGTCACCGTTCAGGCAGCTCAGTATGTGACCGCTTACGGCAACGGGCATACCCTTGCCGGTGCCAATGAATCCCCGAAGACCATCACTCTGAAGCACGACGGCACGAAGTGGACTGTTCAGTCTACCATTCCCATCATTTTCAATGTCGTGTGCAACACCGCTCCCGCCCAGCCCACTGCCCCCAGCGATAACGACGTCAAGGCTCTGCTGGGCGAAAATGCGGTGCAGATTATCTGCACTAACACGCAGATCGGCCATGGCAGCAAGACCTTTGGTCTGATCGACGGCACGTTCACCGTTTATCATAACAAGAACAACTGTGAGGTCGTCATCAATTACTTCAGCCCCTACGTGGACGCGTTCAACGCCGCTGTTAACGTCCCTGCGGGAACGCACATTACCGACAACAGCATGGCGGGTCAGAATCGGAAAAAATCAATCTGGTATGGAGCGACGGAAACTGGACTGCGGCGGATGCTCCCGCGAAGCACCATGTTCTGTGCACCTTGCAGCCCGCGAAACCCACCGCGCCCAGCCACGACGACCTCAGCAGACTGATTGGCGATATCACCGTCAACTGCACCAACAACGCGGCCACGCACGACCCCAGGAGCTGGGTCTACCCCCTGCTCGCCGACTCCTACACCATCGGTAACGTTGAAGGCACCGCCGACACCGGCTACACCTTAACGGTCACGGTCAACGCGGAAAAGTATGTGGAGCAGTCCGACGCCGAGTCCGGCGTGACCCACACTCCCAAGGATGGCAGCAAGGTTGTTACGCTGCAATATGTGAATGACGCATGGACGGTAAAGGAAGGCACTCCCGTTTCCTTCGATGTCGCGTGTGTGGCACAGCCCACCTTTAGCGGGCTGCAAGAGCTCCTCAATCAGGAGATTTTCGTGGAATGCAATACGAAGTCCGCGCACACCAAGACCCCCTATGACCTGATTGCCGACTCCTACACCATTGAAGGTTTTTCGACCATGACGGATCACCCCACCTGCACCGTCGTTCTCAATTCCAAAAAATATGTAGAGTCGTTCAATGGTACTACCAACGCGGTTCACACCCCCGAGAACGAAGTCAGGCGCATTGCGCTGACCTTCAAAGATGGCGGCTGGGGTGTGGCAACGGACGACCAGCTTCCCGTCGTCTTTAAGGTCGCGTGCGTGCCTGACGCGCCCACGGACGACTACCTCAAGGATTTGCTGCGTGAGAAGGTGAAGGTCACCTGCACCGCCACCGCCGATCACGCGACCCTGGCATGCGACCTCCTTAACGGCTCCTATCAGGGAAGCGGCGTCCAGCCCGACGGCAACGGCGGATACACGTACACCGTTACCATCAAAGCCGAGAAATATGTGGAGAGATACAACACAAAGTGGCCGAAGAGCAGTCACTACCTGGTCGAGGGTGAGCCGACCGAGAAGTCTGTCACGCTGGTATGGAACGCGGATGAGGACAAATGGGTTTTCGCCGACCCCAAGGCCGTACCCGTCATCTTCCGTGTCGAGTGTCTCACCGTCACCTATGAGGACGGCGTGAACGGCAGCGTCTTTAAGACCGTCTCTTTCCCCAACCTGAAGAAGGGCGAAGCCACCCCCACCATTGAAGACCCCATCCGCGTCGGCTATAAGTTCGCCGGCTGGGAGCCCACGGTTGCGGCAACCGTGACGGAGAACGTGACCTACATCGCCCAGTGGGAAGAGGTGGATACGACCTTCACCGTGAAATACAACGACAACGTGAAGGGCAAGGCCTTCAAGGAGCAGGTTTACGAGGATCTCAAGTACAACGAAGATACCCCCGATTTCAACGGCAAGCCCGAGCGCAGCGGCTACACCTTCACCGGCTGGAAGCCCGTGGTCGCCGACAGAGTGACAAAGGATGTCGTCTATTACGCCCAGTGGAAGTCCAACTCCGGCAAGGACAGAGTTCCCAAGACCGGCGACGGCCAGATCGTCATGATTCTGGGCAGCGTGCTGCTGTTCTCCTTCTGCGGCGCGACGGCTGTGTACGCCTTCGACCGCAAGCGGAAGCAGGGCTGATAACCGAATTATCCAAGCAGTGAAAGAGGGCGGTGACGGAGTTTCCGTCACCGCCCTTTCCCTTGGGACGCCCCCGGCGTCCCGTACTGAGAGGAAAGAAACATGGCTAACAAACAAGGCAGATTCCAGACCCCCCGCAGCCCCGCCCCGCCCCGGCGCACCGGCAATCCCGGGCGGAAATCCCCCCTTTTCATCCTACTGGTCGCCGTCTTCTGCATCGCGCTGATCGCGGTGTCCGCCATCCTGATTCACATGGGCAAGGCCCGCAGCGATTTCCGCAAGCTCTCCCAAATGGTGCAGGAAAACGCCACGGCCGTCCCCGCAGAGACCACGCCGCCGGAAACCCAATCCACCCAGCCCGCCGAGGAAACCACCGCCCCCACGGAGCCGGAACCCACGGAGCCGGTGATGCTGGCGAAATACGCCCCCCTCTATGAGAAGAACCACGATCTGTTCGGCTGGCTGCGCATCGACGGCACCGCCATCGACTACCCGGTGATGCACACCCCCACCGACCCGGAAAAATATCTCCACACGAATTTTGCCCGGGAATACAGCTTCGGCGGCATTCCCTTCATCGACGCCAACTGCTCGGCCAGCAGCGACAACCTGCTGATTTACGGCCACAATATGCTGGACGGCAGCATGTTCCGCTCCCTGATGAAGTATCAGGACAAGACCTACTGGCAGGCGCATCCCACGATTCAGTTCGACACCCTCTACGAGGAGGGCGAATATGAGGTGCTGGCCGCCTTCTACGACCGGGTCTATTACACCTACGAGGACTGCTTCAAATTCTACCAGTTCATCGACGCGGCGGACAAGGCAGATTTCGACAACGCCATCTCGTACTTCCGCGACAAGGCGCTCTACGACACCGGCGTGACCGCCGCCTACGGCGACAAGCTCATCTCCCTTGTGACCTGCGCCTACCACGTGGAGGACGGCCGCTTCGTCGTCGTCGCCCGGAAAAAATAATCCCCCAAGGCTGCCTCCCGGAGGCAGCCTTGTTTTTTGCGCAATGATACGAAAAACGGCGTTTTCTACATTGACTTCGTGTGTTTTCTTTGCTATGATGGAGCCATCATAGTGATTGGTTCGGCTCCGCCCATTCCGGAACCGAACCGGGAGGTTTATCATGCGTAAAAGAATCATGGCAATGCTTTTGGCGCTTGTAATGGTGGTCGGCGTTCTGCCCGTTGCGGCCTTAGCCGAGGAGCCAGTGTCCACAACCGAGCCGACTACGGTGCCTACCGAAACAACGGCTCCCACAGAGGCCGTCCGGGCTCCCGTCGCTAATTCCACCGGCGATAAGGGTATTGCTCTCCAATCCCAGCAAAATGGGAACGGCATATCGCCGCGGGCATCATCATATGTGACCCTTTATCTGCGCTTTTTCAGTCCTGACGCGCCGTTTTACGCCACCGGTACAGGCGATCATACCGAAGAGTCGGTTACCGTATCACAGGAGATAAGGCGGAGCACCATCGGGAAAGATGAGGCCAGCGGCACCGTCACCGCCTACTTCAAACCGTACAAAACGAACGGCTGGATGTTGTACTACAAGGTTACGATTGGTAATCATGAGTATTCTGAAATGTCGAATTACGCGTGTTGTATCTTCAATAAGGATATGTCCAAGGCAACGGGCAGCGCAACGTTCAATATCTCTTTCAACTCTGCCGAAGACCCGCAAACAACCGTTCACATAAGCGGCGCTCAGGATCTGCCCTCCACAACTTACACCGTTACCTACACCGATGGTGTGAACGGCGCGGCCTTCCCCGATCAGTCCTACAGCGGACTGGCATCCGGCGCAACAACGCCCGAGTTTAACGGCACCCCCACCCGGGAGGGCTTTGTCTGGGTCGGCTGGAATCCCGCTGTCACCAGCACCGTAACAAAGAATGCCACCTACACTGCCGTCTGGGAGGAAGCAGTCCCCTCCAAGCCCGAGTGGAGCGATATCCGGGGTGAAATGCAGAAGGTCAGTGTGCACGTGACATGTATCAATCCCGACGTCAACCACACCGACAAGACATATCCCTACCAAGAAAGTACCGACGACGTAATCGGCTATGTTCAGGACAGCGCAGGTTCGTACACTTGCACCGTTACCGTTCATCTGGGTAGGTATCGAACTAACTACAACAGTGATTTTAATCGTGAACACCAGTTTGCAAGTTCTTTAACAGCCGACGTTGTGCTACAGTACAACGGCACAGGTTGGGTGATTGCTTCTGCCCTACCCCTTGAACTCAAGCTTACGTGCGGCTCAGCGCCCACGCCCGACCCTCCCGGTCAAGATGTCCTGGGCAGGCTGCTGGTACAAGTAGAGTGCGACGCGATAACATATCATTTCACTAAAACCTATCAACTGGACGACGGAGATTACAGACTTGAGAAGGTTGACGACAACACCTACACCGTCACCGTCACAGCGGATAAGTATGTGGAAAAGTACAATATCGACTATGGGGTACATACGCTTTTTGACAACAACACCAAGACCATCAAGCTGGTGTACAGGTATGGCGCATGGACTGTAGTGGGAAGCAATGGCGTTACCTTCAACGTTAGCTGCGAACAAAAGTACACCGTCACCTACACCGACGGTGTGGATGGTGAGGTCATCTTTAACGATCAGGTCTACTATAAGAAACCCGGCGAGAAGACTCCCGCGTTCCGCGGCACCCCCACCCGCACCGGCTATAAATTCATCGGATGGGAACCTGCTGTCGCTGCAACCGTAACAGGAAATGCCACCTACACCGCCGTGTGGGAAGAGGAAAAATACACCGTGACCTACACCGACGGCGTGGAGAATGAAGAGATTTTTGCCGATCAGGTTTACGGCAATCTGCTGCCCGATATTGCAACGCCCGCTTTCAACGGTACTCCCACCCGCACCGGCTACGTCTTCAGCGCCTGGAATCCTGCTGTCGCTGCAACCGTAACAGGAAATGCTACCTACACTGCCGTGTGGGAAGTAGCCCAGCCCGAGAAGCCCGCCCTTCCCGAAAAGGACGATATCGCAGTTGGCGGCGACGGCTTCTACTTCAAGTGCATTTCCGGCATAGGCCACGCTTCGAGCGATCAGTGGAAGACCCGGCTGAGCAAATATCTGGATGCCTATAATATTGTCGGCACCGAGGCGGCAAAGGGTGCGGACGGGCGCTATTTCTTCAATGTCGAAGTTACGGTCGCGCCGTATCTGCCGGATTACACTGCTTGGGTCAATCGTGATCACACGATCTGCGACGGCGAACCCGCAAAGGTCACGCTTACGTTCTATTATAATGAAACGACCAAAACATGGGCGCAGGACGAAGCTGCTATTCCGTATGTCAGGACAGAGTGCAAGGAGGATGAGATCCCGGATCCCGCCTCGGGCGCATTCGACAATTGGAATATTCAGCTCGACTGCGTTACCGACGATTCTCACGATCGCCAGCTTCGCTACAGCGACGGTACATACCGCTTCGAGCGTCATGACGACCCCCAGTACGGCCGTCTGGTCTTTGATGCCGCAAGCTACCTCGCCAAATATAATGAAATTATCAGGGACGATCACGGAAATCACGGGTTAAACGACGCGACTGCGGCTGTGACGTTGGAGTTGGCGTACAAAGACGGCCAGTGGCAGCCGAAAGTCCCGAATGCGCTTCCCACGATTCAAGTGACCTGCGCAAACGAGCCTGAGGCTCCCGAAAAGCCCACCCATGAGGATCTGAAGAATATTATAGCCAGCGTAAAGTTGCAGTGCGTCACTGCTCCTGACCCGGCACACGTTGACCAACTTTATTCCTTAAATGAGAATGCATACGACGTTACGAACCCCACACTTGAGGATGGTCAATACACCTGCGTCGTCACCGTTAAGTCGGATTACTATCTTAACAATCTTAACCAATACGATTTGGGGCCGCACACCATTTCCGGCGACACCAGAAAAAACATCAACCTGATCTGGGACAGCCAGAATAAGAACTGGGCTGCTGAGGATGGCAAAAAACAGGAAATCGTCTTCAACATCCAATGCGAAACCCTCACCGTTACCTACACCGACGGCGTGGATGGCGTGGAAGTATTTAAGAATGTCGTCCATGAAAATCTCCCGTACGGCACCGAAACTCCCGCTTTTTACGCAAAAGACCCGTTCCGCAAGGGCTATGTCTTCACCGGCTGGAATCCCACGGTTGCCGCCAAGGTGACCGAGAGCAAGATTTACTCCGCCACCTGGAAGCCTGACGCCAACGGCAACGGCATTGCCGACGATGAGGAAGATAAGTTCACCGTGACCTACACCGACGGTATGGACGGGAAAATCTTCGTCAATCAGGTCTACGAGAACCTGCTGTCCGGCACCGCCACCCCCGCGTTCAACGGCACGCCCACCCGCACCGGTTACGTCTTCGGCGGTTGGGATCCCGAAGTTGCGGAAACCGTGACCGGAAACGCCATCTATACTGCCACCTGGAAGGTCGACGCCAACGGAAACGGCATTGCCGACGACCTGGAAGATAAGTTCACCGTAACCTACACAGACGGTGTGGAGAATGAAGAGATTTTTGCCGATCAGGTTTACGGCAATCTGCTCTCCGGTACCGCAACGCCCGCGTTCAACGGCACACCCACCCGCACCGGCTACGTCTTCGGCGGCTGGAATCCCGCAGTTGCCGCCAAGGTGACCGGGAGCCAGACCTACACCGCCACCTGGAAAGCTGACGCCAACGGAAACGGTATTGCCGACGACCTGGAAGATAAGTTCACCGTGACCTACACCGACGGCGTGGAGAATGAAGAGATTTTTGCCGATCAGGTTTACGGCAATCTGCTGCCCGATATTGCAACGCCCGCTTTCAACGGTACTCCCACCCGCACCGGCTACGTCTTCAGCGCCTGGAATCCTGCTGTCGCTGCAACCGTAACAGGAAATGTCACCTACACCGCCGTGTGGGAAGAGGATGCCAACGGAAACGGTATTGCCGACGACGAGGAAGATAAGTACACGGTTACTTACACCGACGGCGTAAAGGGCAAGGCCTTTGCCGATCAGGTTTATGACAACCTGCTGTCCGGCACAGATACCCCCGCGTTCAACGGCAAGCCCACCCGCAAGGGCTACACCTTCGTCAGCTGGACGCCCAAGGTCACCGACACCGTGACCAAGACCGTGACCTACACCGCCACCTGGAAGGCCAACTCCGGCAAGGACAATGTCCCCAAGACCGGCGACAGCGGTATCGTCCCGGTTCTTGGCAGTGTGCTGCTGTTCTCCTTCTGCGGCGCGGCGGTCTGCGTCTTCGACCGGAAGAGAAAACACATCTGATACTAGATTTTAATAAAACGGTTTAAAAACCGTTTTATTAGACCGCTGTTTCAGCGGTCTGCGGCGTAGCCGCTAAAATCGTAGTCCATACATTTCTCGCCGCCACCGGCGGCCTGCGAAGGATTCGCAGGATAAAATGGTGTTAACCATTTTATCGAGAAATAGTATGAATCAGCAAGGGAGGTGACGAATTTCGTCACCTCCCGTTATTTTCTGACCATTACATAGGAGCCGATGCTCTCGGCGTAGCATTCCCGGTAGAATCCCAGCTTTTCAAAGAGAGAAAGGCTGGGTTCGTTTTCTTTGTCGATCAGCGCCACAAGCTCCATCTGCGGGTGCCGCTCCCGGGCAGCCGCGATCACGGCGCTGAGCATCTCAAAGGCGTAGCCCTTGCGCTGAAATTGCGGGGAGACGGTGATGCCCAGGGTAATGCAATTGTCCTTCTCCGTGTAGAAATAGGCCATATCCCCCACGATTTGGTCGTCATGGGTGCAGATAGCGTAGTGCTGCTCCGGCTTCCGGGACAGAAAAGTATCCTCCTGAAAATCCGCGATGAACGCACGAATCGCCTCCATGGAGGTGTCCTTCCACCGCTGAAACTTGTAACAGCGCGGGTCGTTGCGATATGCAAACATGGTCTGCGCGTCCGCCGGACACAGGTTCCGCAGGTACAGGCGCTCCGTTTTTAAGATTAGGGGCATAGTTTCATCTCCTTTTGTGGAATTATAGCATGTTGGGGCATTCCCCGCAAGCAGAAACATTGACTTTTTTCGCCGGATGAACTATAGTATATGCGTGAAAAAACGAGAAAAGGTGATAACAATGTACATTGATGATTATAAGCGCTGGCTGGGCGCTGAGCTGGAAGACCCCGCCCTCACCGACGAGCTGAAAAAGATCGAAGGCCGGGAGGACGAGATCAAGGAGCGCTTTGCCGTGGCGCTGAAATTCGGCACCGCGGGTCTGCGGGGCATTCTGGGCGCGGGCAGCAACCGGATGAATATTTACGTCGTCCGGCAGGCCACCCAGGGTCTGGCGAACTGGGTCAAGACCCAGGGCGGCAGCCGGCTGGTCGCCATTTCCTACGACAGCCGCATCAATTCCGACGTGTTCGCCAGGAACGCCGCCTGCGTTCTGGCCGCGAACGGCATTCACGTTCGGATTTACGACGCGCTGATGCCCGTCCCCGCCCTGTCCTTTGCCACCCGGTACTACAAGGCGAACGCCGGCATCATGATCACCGCTTCCCACAACCCCGCCAAGTACAACGGCTTCAAGGCCTACGGCCCCGACGGCTGCCAGATGACGGACGATGCCGCCGCCGTGGTGTACGCGGAAATTCAGAAAACCGACATTCTCACCGGCGCGAAGATGATGGCCTTTGAGGACGGCATCGCTCAGGGTCTGATCGAATACGTGGGCGAGGACTGCAAGGAGGCGCTGTACAGCGCCATCGAAGCCTGCGCCGTCCGCCCCGGCATCTGCAAAACCGCCGGGCTGAAGCTGGTGTACTCCCCCCTGAACGGCTCCGGTCTGGTGCCGGTCACCCGGGTGCTTCACGACATCGGCATTGACGACATCACCATCGTCCCCGAGCAGCAGTACCCCGACGGCAACTTCCCCACCTGCCCCTACCCCAACCCGGAAATTTTCGAGGCGCTGCGGCTGGGTCTGGAGCTGGCCGAGAAGACCGGCGCCGACCTGATGCTGGCCACCGACCCCGACGCCGACCGGGTGGGCATCGCCATCCGCTGCCCCGACGGCTTCTACGAGCTGGTCTCCGGCAACGAGGTGGGCGTGCTGCTGCTGGACTACATCTGCCAGGGTCGCATGGAAAAGGGTACCATGCCCAAGCGCCCCGTGGCGGTGAAATCTCTGGTGTCCACCCCTCTGGCGGACATCGTGGCCGCAAATTACGGCGTGGAAATGCGCAGCGTACTCACCGGCTTTAAGTGGATCGGCGATCAGATCGCCAAGCTGGAAGCCGCCGGTGAGGTAGATCGCTTCATTCTGGGCTTTGAGGAATCCTATGGGTATCTCGCAGGCCCCTATGTCCGGGACAAGGATGCCATCATCGGCTCCATGCTGATCTGCGAAATGGCAGCCTACTACCGCTCCATCGGCTCCTCCATCAAGGCGCGGCTGGAAGCCATTTACGCCAAGTACGGCCGGTATCTGAACAAGGTGAACTCCTTCGAGTTCCCCGGTCTGTCCGGCATGGACAAAATGGCCAAAATCATGGCCTCCCTGCGGAAGACCCCCCCGGTGGAACTGGGCGGCTACAAGGTGGTCAAGATCACCGACTACCAGGACACCGGGAAGACCGGTCTGCCCGCCGCCAACGTGCTGGTGTACAGCCTGGAAGGCGGCGCCACGGTCATCGTCCGCCCCTCTGGCACCGAGCCGAAGATCAAGACCTATTTCACCACCCTGGGCAAGACTCTGACGGAGGCCGAGGCACAGGAAAAGGTTCTCGCCGACGCGTTGAAGCCCATTCTGGCGTAATTTCATGAAAAAAGGCAAGCCGTTTTTCGGCTTGCCTTTTCTTATGTTTGCGGAAAGGTGTTACCTGGTTTTCAGGTGCTCCCGAATCAGGCTTCCCATTTGGATGCAGCCCACCCGAATGCAGCCTGCGGGGTCGGCGGGAAGGATGTCTGCCGTCCGGTAGCCTTCGTCCAGAACGGCAGATACCGCGTTTTCGATGGCGTCCGCTTCCTCGGCCATGTCGAAGGAGTAGCGCAGCATCATGGCGGCTGCCAGAATGGTGCCGATGGGATTGGCAATGTCCCTGCCAGCAATATCCGGGGCGGAGCCGTGAATCGGCTCGTACAGGCCGCAGCCGGTACTGCCCAGAGAGGAGGACGGGATCATGCCGATGGAGCCGGTAATCATGGAAGCCTCGTCGGACAGAATGTCGCCGAACATATTCTCCGTCACGATCACGTCAAACTGGCTGGGGTCTTTCACGATCTGCATGGCGCAGTTGTCCACCAGCATGTCGGTCAGCGCAACGTCGGGATACTCCTCTGCCAGCTCGTGCATGACCTTCTTCCAAAGCCGGGAGGAATCGAGTACATTGCTCTTTTCCACGCTGCAAAGTTTTCCGTGCCGCTTCCGGGCGGTTTCAAAGCCGATGCGGCCAATGCGGCGGATCTCGCTTTCGCAGTAGCGAAGCTCGTCCACGGCCACCGTCTCCCCGTTTTCGGTGACGGTTTCGTGCTTGCCGAAGTAAATGCCGCCGATCAGCTCTCTTACAATGATAAAGTCAATGCCCTTTTCCACAATTTGGGGCTTCAGCGGCGAGGCCGAGGCCAGCTGCGGCCAGATTTTCGCGGGGCGGTTGTTGCTGTAGACGCCCATACCGGCGCGCAGGCGCAGAAGCCCTTTTTCCGGGCGCAGATTCCCCGGAACGTCGTTCCACTTGGGGCCGCCCACCGCGCCCAGGAGAACGCTGTCGGAAGCAAGGCACTTTTCCAGCATTTCCCGGGGCAGAGGGTCGCCGAACCTGTCGATGGCGCAGCCGCCCATGTCCACATCTGTGTAGGAAAAGCTGTGGCCGTAAAGCTCTGCGACTTTGTTCAAGACACCCACGGCCTGCGCCACGATCTCGGGGCCGATGCCGTCGCCGCGGATCACCGCAATTTTCCTGTTCATGGTGTCACACCTCTTTCAGGGAGGCCAGCAGGCCGCCTTTTTGAATAATGTTCTGGATAAAGTCCGGAAATGGCTCCGCCTGATAGGTCTTCCCGGTGGTGGCATCGGTGATAACGCCGGTGTCAAAGTCCACCGTCACCGCGTCCCCGGGCTGAATTTCCTCCGCCGCCGCTTCACACTCCAGAATGGGAAGGCCGATGTTGATGGCGTTCCGGTAAAAAATCCGGGCAAAGGACTTGGCAATGACGCAGCCGGTGCCGCAGGTTTTGATGACCAGCGGCGCGTGCTCCCGGGAGGAGCCGCAGCCGAAGTTCCACCCGGCCACCATGATGTCGCCCTTGGCGACCTTTTCCACAAAGGTGGTGTCAATATCCTCCATGCAGTGCTTGGCAAGCTCGTTTGCGTCGGCGGTGTTCAGATACCGGGCGGGGATGATGACATCGGTATCCACGTTGTCGCCGTATTTGAAGACATGTCCCTGGGTTTTCATGTTCAGACCTCCTTGGGTGCGGTAATATAGCCGGTAATGGCGGAAGATGCGGCGGTTGCCGGGCTGGCCAGGTAAACCTCGCTGTCCACGTGACCCATACGGCCGACAAAATTCCGGTTTGTGGTGGCGACGCACCGCTCCCCCGCAGCAAGGATCCCCATGTAGCCGCCGAGGCACGGGCCGCAGGTGGGAGTCGAGACGACGGCTCCCGCGTCGATGAAGGCGGTGACGTAGCCCCGCTGGACGCACTCGCGGTAGATTGCCATGGTGGCGGGGATGATGATGCAGCGCACGCCGCCCGCAACCTGTCTGCCGTTGAGAATGCGGTAGGCCGTCTCCATGTCCTCCATCCGGCCGTTGGTGCAGCTGCCGATGACCACCTGGTCGATTTTGATGTCCCCCAGCTCCGCCGCCGGGTGGGTGTTTTCGGGCAGATGGGGACAGGCGACGGTGGGAACGATTTTGGTCAGGTCAATTTTCATGGTTTTCTCGTACTCCGCGTCCGGTTCGGCGGCAAATTCCCTGGGCGTCCGCTCACAGCGGTTCTCCATATAGCGCCGGGTCACGTCGTCCACGGGGAAAATGCCGTTTTTGGCACCGGCCTCAATGGCCATGTTGCAGATGCACAGCCGGTCGTCCATGGACAGCGATTTGACCCCATCCCCCGTGAACTCCATGCTCTTGTACAGCGCGCCGTCCACGCCGATCATGCCGATGATGGTAAGAATCACGTCCTTGCCGCTGCACATAGGGGGCAGCGCGCCGGTCAGCTCGAAACGGATGGCAGAGGGAACCTTGAACCAGGCCGTTCCCGTGGCCATGCCCGCCGCCATGTCGGTGCTGCCCACGCCGGTGGAGAATGCCCCCAGCGCGCCGTAGGTGCAGGTGTGGGAATCCGCGCCGATGATGCAGTCCCCGGCGATGACCAGCCCCTGCTCCGGGAGAAGGGCATGCTCAATGCCCATTTTGCCCACGTCGTAAAAATGGCTGACGCAGTGGCTGCACGCGAATTCCCGGCACTGCTTGCTCTGCTGCGCCGCCTTGATGTCCTTGTTGGGGACGAAGTGGTCGAGGACGATGGCGATCTTGTCCTTGTCGAACACCTGAGAGAAACCGTTTTTCGTAAACTCATTGATGGCCACCGGGGTGGTGATGTCGTTGCCCAAAACCAGATCCAGCTTCGCCCGGATGAGCTGCCCCGCCGTGACGGATTCCAGCCCCGCGTGGGCGGCGAGAATCTTCTGTGTCATTGTCATACTCATAATTTTGAAAACCTCCTATTCAGCAGTCATGTTGTTGAAAGCGCCGATCAGAGCGTAAATACTCGCTTTGATGATATCGGTGTCCGTGCCGGCGCCCCAGCTCATATTCCCGGCGGCGTCCTCCAGGCCAATGTAGGCCGCGGCGGTGGAGCCGGAATTGCGCTCCTGCACGCTGTGCTCGGTGTAGGCCTTCAGGGTGTAATCCTTGCCGGTATATTGCTTCAAGGCGTTGCTCACCGCGTCCAGAGAGCCGTTTCCGCCGGCGTGGAGGGTGGTTTCCCGTCCGTGGCGGAGGAAGGTGATCTCCGCGTCCACGCCGCCGTCCTTCTGCGCAAAGGACATGTGGGAAATCGACAGAGGGTGGTTCACGTTCAGGTAGCAGTCCATAAAAATTGCCAGCACGTCCTCGCTTTTCAGCTCCCGGTGGTCGTGGTCGGAGACGCTCTTGCACTGGTAGCTCAGGTGTTCGCGCATCTTCGGCGGCAGGATATAGCCGTAATTCTGCTCCAGCAGATAGCCGATGCCGCCCTTGCCGCTCTGGGAATTGACCCGGATGACGTCGGCGTCGTAGGTGCGGCTGATGTCCTGGGGGTCAACCGGCAGGTACGGCACCGTCCAGCGGTGAAGGTTTTTCTCCTTCCGCCAGGTCATGCCCTTGGCGATGGCGTCCTGATGGGAGCCGGAGAAGGCGGCAAACACCAGAGCTCCCGCGTAGGGCGTCCGCTCGTAGACGTGCATCCGGGTACACTGCTCGTAGGTCTTGCAGATGGAGGGCATGTCGGAAAAGTCCAGCTTCGGGTCGACGCCGTGGGCGTACATGTTCATGGCCAGGGTGATGATGTCCACATTGCCGGTGCGCTCGCCGTTTCCGAAGAGCGTTCCCTCTACCCTGTCCGCTCCGGCCAGCAACGCCAGCTCCGTATCCGCCACGCCGGTTCCCCGGTCGTTGTGGGGGTGCAGGGATACGGTCACATGCTCCCGGTATTTGAGGTTTTCGCTCATGTATTCCACCTTGCTGGCATAGACGTGGGGCATACTCATTTCCACGGTGACCGGCAGGTTGATGATGACGTTGTTGCTTTCGCTGGGCTCCAGCACGTCCAGAACGGCGTTGCACACCTCCAGCGCGTATTCCGGCTCGGTACCGGTGAAGCTCTCCGGGGAATACTCGAAGCGGAAATTGCCCTCGTATTCCGACGCCAGCTTTTTCACCAGCTTCGCACCCTCCACGGCGATCTGCTTGATCTCTTCCTTGCTCTTGCGGAACACCTGCTCCCGCTGGGCGACGCTCACGGAATTGTAAAAATGGATAATGGCGCTGGGCGCGCCCTTGCAGGCTTCAAAGGTCTTGCGGATAATATGCTCCCGGCACTGGGTCAGCACCTGCACCGAGACGTCCTTCGGGATCATGTTGTTCTCGATCAGGGTACGCAGGAATTCATACTCCGTCTCGGAGGCGGCGGGGAAGCCCACCTCGATTTCCTTAAAGCCCAGACGCAGCAGCAGATGGTAAAATTCCAGCTTTTCTTCCAGGCTCATGGGAATCACCAGGCTCTGGTTGCCGTCCCGCAGGTCAACGCTGCACCATTGAGGGGCTTTTTCGATGTGGTCTTTGTGCACCCATTTGCAATGGTCGCCGGGGGCGGGGTAATAGCCGATCGCGTATTTGGAGGTATCCATCATTTTCTGTCCTTTCAAAGATAAAACTACAAAAAGCCCTGTCTCTTTGTAACAAAGAGACAGGGCTTTGCATGCAAAACCTTGCGGTACCACTCTTTTTGCCGCCAAAGCGGCCACTCGACAACGGTCCAACAACCGTCTCCCGCTGTATCGGTCGGGCTCCGTCCGTCCTACTCGCCGAAGCTTTGGGAACGGCCGCTCAGAGGCCAGTATACAGCCGCCCCTGCATCCGCCTCACACCAACCGGCGGCTCCCTGTACGCGGGAATCGGGCTGCTTTTTCCTCATCATTGCGTTCGATGTATGTTGGCAGGATTATAGCACCTTCTGCACCGGGTGTCAAGCCCCGAAAAACAAAAGTCTTTGGTCGTCAGACAGTTTTAGTGAAACAGCAGAAGAATTCCGGATTTTGGAATTCAAAATCCGGAATTCTGCGCAACCTAACAGCGGCAGCCTGACGGCCGCCGCTGCTTGAAAATTTTATTCGATTGTCTGAATCCAGCCCTTGGGGGCTTCCAGGCGACCCATCTGGATGCCGGTGAGGGTGTCGTACAGCTTCTGGATGGTGGGGCCCATGCCCGCGTAGTGAATTTCCTTGCCGTGATCCACGATGGTTCCCACGGGAGAGATGACCGCCGCCGTGCCGCACAGGCCGCATTCGGCAAATTCGCCGATCTCCGCCAGCGCCACGGGGCGCTCCTCAACCTCCATGCCCAGATAATCCTTCGCCACCTGCAGCAGGCTGCGCCGGGTGATGGAAGGGAGAATGGTGTCGGACTTGGGGGTGACCAGCTTGCCGTCCTTGGTGACAAAGATCACGTTGGCGCCGCCGGTCTCCTCGATGTGGGTGCGGGTGGCGGAATCCACGTAGACGTTCTCGTCAAAGCCCTTCTCGTGGGCGTCCACGATATTGTAAAGGCTCATGGCGTAGTTTAAGCCCGCCTTGACGTCGCCGGTACCCTTGGGAGCCGCCCGGTCGAGATCGGAGATGCGCAGCTTCAGAGGCTTGATGCCGCCCTTGAAATAGGGGCCGACAGGGGTGACGAACACCCGGAACTGATACTCCGTCGCGGGCTTGACGCCGATGATGGCGTCGCTGCCAAACATGAACGGGCGCACGTACAGCGTCGCGCCGGAGCCATAGGGCGGCACCCACTGGGAGTTGGCGCGGACGGTCTCCACCACGGCCTGGACAAACCGCTCCTCGGGGAACACGGGCATTTTCAGGCGGCGGCAGGAGTTGGCCATCCGCTGGGCGTTGAGATCGGGGCGGAAGCAGACAATGCGGCCGTCCTCGGTGGTATAGGCCTTCAGTCCCTCAAAGCAGGTCTGGGCGTATTGCAGAACGCAGGCGCACTCGCTCATGGTGATGGTGGCCTGGTCGGTCAGGCAGCCGTCGTCCCACTGGCCGTTCCGGAAATTGGAGACGTAGCGCATGTCGGTCTGGACGTAGCCAAACCCCAGGTTGCCCCAGTCAATATTTTTTCTTTCCATTGTAAACACCTCTCGGAGATTTTATTTTTCCAATTCTAGCACCCCAGGCGGCGCAAGTCAAGCGTTTGGCGCGGAAAAAAGTACCTCACGCAGGGACATTTGTCTTTTTCAGAGGAACGTACAAAAAGCGACATATCCATCCCCGGTTTTCCTGCAAAAAACTCCAAAAGGGTCTTGTATTTAACAGGTTAAAGTGGTAAAGTATAGAAAAAGCATCCAAGACGAAAGGAATCCGTGCCATGGACATCATTCGACATCCCGGTGAAGATCTGTTTTTTGAGGCCATCCTGTCTCTGCGGACGGTGGAGGACTGCCGTCTGTTTTTTGAGGACGTGGCCACCATCAAGGAATTGCAGGCCATGTCCCAGCGGTTCCGGGTCGCCTGTCTGCTGGACGGGGGCGAAAATTATATTGAGGTCTCGGAATCCACCGGCGCCAGCTCGGCCACCATCAGCCGGGTCAACCGGTGCCTGCTCTACGGCGGCGGCTACCGGACGGCGCTGGACAGGCTCAAGGAAGCGGGAACCCTCCCGGAGAGCGGAGAAAAATGAAGCGGGGTGCAGCCCCTTGGCTCTCCCTTTGGGAGAGCTGTCACCGAAGGTGACTGAGAGGGCTTTTTCCCTGTTTTCCCTCTCCGTCTTCGTTTCGCTCAACCGCCTCTCCCAGGAAGAGACAAGGGGGCAGTTCAATCGCGCCCCTATGCCCAAAAGCCCCGCCGTTTTCGGGCGTATCCATGTCCATTTTTCCCAATTGACAACCACTCCTGCCCATGCTATAATTTAACGGATAAGTTCAGCGGCTCATCCCGCCCGTCTTGCCGCTTTCCCGGCAGGGCGTTTTGCTATGCAAAAGCATAGCAAAATAAGAAATGTGCCATTTCCTCGCCCCTGCGGGGCAACCGGAAATGATGCACAAAAAACTTCATGCACCGGTATTTGCGCATTTTCGTGGAGCGTTGCTCATGCATGAAGTTTTTACAGAAAGGAGATCAGCATGACGGATATGACGAAAGCCAAGATTTATGCCGCTTCTTTGGGATCCGTGTTTTCCGACGGGGTTTGTTCCTCCCTTTCCGCCCCCGGTCTTTCCGGGTTCGATTCTTCCGAATATGTTATTTTTCCCGGCTTTTGTGACGTGCATGTGCATTTCAGAGAGCCGGGTTTTTCTTATAAGGAGACCATCGACACAGGCAGCCGGGCAGCCGCCCGGGGCGGCTACACCGCGGTATGCACCATGCCCAACCTGAACCCGGTGCCGGACAGTGTGGAGAATCTGGAGGTTCAGCGCCGTCTCATCCGGGAATCCGCCTGCATCCACGTCTACCCCTACGGCGCCATCACCGTGGGCGAACAGGGCGAGGTGCTTTCCGACCTGGAGGGCATGGCGCCCCATGTGGTGGGATTCTCCGACGACGGCCGGGGCGTGCAGAGCGACGACTTAATGCGGCAGGCCATGCTTCGCGCAAAAGCCCTGGGGAAGCCCATTGTCGCCCACTGCGAGGTCAACTCCCTGCTGCGAGGGGGATATATCCACGACGGCGACTACGCAAAGGCCCACGGCCACCGGGGCATCTGCTCCGAAAGCGAGTGGGGACAGATCGCCCGGGATCTGGAACTGGTGAAAGAAACCGGCTGCGCCTACCACGTCTGCCACGTCTCCGCCAAGGAAAGCGTGGCGCTCATCCGAAAGGCCAAGGCCGAAGGGCTGGACGTGACCTGCGAGACCGGCCCCCACTATCTGGTGATGGACGACAGCGACCTGCAGGAGGACGGCCGCTTCAAAATGAACCCGCCTCTCCGGGGAAAGGAAGACCGGGAAGCCCTGCTTCAGGGAATCCTGGACGGCACCATCGACATGATCGCCACCGACCACGCCCCCCACTCCGCCGAGGAAAAGTCCCGGGGTCTGGAAAAAAGCGCCTTCGGCATCGTGGGCATTGAGACCGCTTTCCCGATTTTGTATACCTGTCTGGTAAAACCGGGCATTCTAAGTCTGGACAGGCTATTGGCGCTTCTGTGCGTCAACCCCCGCAGACGCTTCGGCCTCCCTTTGGGGACGGATTACAGCGTCTGGGACTTAAACGCCGCATACGCCATCGACCCGGAGGACTTTCTTTCCAAAGGCCGAGCCACCCCCTTCACCGGCTGGCAGGTCAACGGAAAATGTATCGCCACCGTCTGCGACGGAAAGCTGGTATACGCCGCTCCGGAAACCCATAAATAACGAGAGGAGAAACACCATGGCAAAAAGAACCGACATCAAGAAAATTCTCATCATTGGCTCCGGCCCCATCGTCATCGGCCAGGCGGCGGAGTTCGACTACGCCGGCACCCAGGCCTGTCTTGCCCTGAAGGAGGAGGGCTACGAGGTGGTGCTGTGCAACTCCAACCCCGCCACCATCATGACCGACACCATCATCGCCGACAAGGTCTACATGGAGCCGCTGACGCTGGAATATATCGCCAAGATCATCCGCTACGAGCGTCCCGACGCCATCATCCCCGGCATCGGCGGTCAGACAGGTCTGAATCTGGCCATGCAGCTGGAAAAGAAGGGCATTCTCCGGGAATGCCGGGTCAGGCTGCTGGGTACCTCCAGCGAGTCCATCGAGCGCGCCGAGGATCGGGAGCTTTTCAAGGAGCTGTGCCAGTCCATCGGCGAGCCGGTCATCCCCTCCGAAATTTCCTACTCTCTGGAGGAGGCCAAGGAGGCAGCCAAGCGCATCGGCTATCCCGTGGTGCTTCGCCCCGCCTTTACTCTGGGCGGCACCGGCGGCGGCTTTGCCTACAATGAAGACGAGCTGGTGGAAATCGGCCTCAACGCCCTCGCTCTCTCCCCCGTTCATCAGGTTCTGGTGGAGAAGTCCGTCAAGGGCTACAAGGAGATCGAATTTGAGGTCATGCGGGACTCTAATGACCACGCCATCACCATCTGCGGCATGGAGAACATCGACCCGGTAGGCGTCCACACCGGCGACAGCATGGTGGTCGCCCCCATTATGACCCTCAGCGACCACGACAGGAAGATGCTCAACGACTCCGCCATCAAGATCATCCGGGCGCTGAAGGTGGAGGGCGGCTGCAACGTCCAGTTTGCCCTCGACTCCAATTCCTCCAAATACTACCTCATCGAGGTCAACCCCCGGGTCTCCCGTTCCTCCGCCCTGGCCTCCAAGGCCTCCGGCTACCCCATCGCCCGGGTCACTGCAAAAATCGCCGTGGGCATGGCTTTGGAGGACATCAAAATTGCCAACACCAACGCCGCCTTCGAGCCGAAGCTGGACTACGTCATCACCAAGCTGCCCCGGTTCCCCTTCGACAAGTTCACCTCCGCCATCAACATTCTGGGCACCCAGATGATGGCCACCGGCGAGGTCATGGGCATCGGCTCCAATCTGGAGGAATCCCTGCTCAAGGGCATCCGTTCCCTGGAGGTAGGCGCGAACCACATTTACCACCACAAATTCGACGACATGACCACGGAGGAGCTGCTGGACTACATCAGCGTGTTCCGCTCCGACAACATTTTTGCCATCGCGGAAATCATCTACCGGGGCGTCACCGTGGAGCAGATTCATGAGATCACCGCCATTGACGTCTACTTCCTGAACGCCATCAAGCGCATCGTGGACATGGAGGAATACTTAAAGCTCCATGTCAAAGAGCCGGAAGCCCTTCTGGACGCCAAGAAGATGGGCTTCAGCGACAAATATGTAAGCCGGCTGTGGAAATGCTCCGAGACGGACGTGTCTGATTTCCGCAGAGAACACGGTATGTTCCCGGCCTTCCGCATGGTGGACACCTGCCACACCGGCGCGTATATCCCCTACTTCTACTCCTCCTACACCGGCGGAAACGTCTCCCGGCTGACGAGCAAAAAGAAGATCGTGGTGCTGGGCGCGGGTCCCATCCGCATCGGTCAGGGCGTGGAATTTGACTACTCCACCGTCCACGCCGTCATGACCATCAAGAAGGCGGGCTACGAGGCCATCATCATCAACAATAACCCCGAGACCGTCTCCACCGACTACACCACCGCCGACAAGCTGTACTTCGAGCCTCTGACCCCCGAGGATGTGATGAACATCATCGACTTTGAAAAGCCCGACGGCGTGATCGCGTCTCTGGGCGGTCAGACCGCCATCAACCTTGCCCAGCCCCTCCATGACCGGGGCGTGAAGATCATCGGCACCGGCTGCGAGGCCATCGACAGAGCCGAAAACCGGGACGCCTTTGAAAAGCTCCTGAAGGAGCTGAACATCCCCCAGCCCAAGGGCAGAGCCGTCACCAAAATCGAGGACGGTCTCGCGGCGGCAAACGAGATCGGCTACCCCGTGCTGGTGCGTCCCAGCTTCGTGCTGGGCGGCCGCGCCATGCAGATCGTGGCGAACGAGAGCCAGCTGCGCCGCTACCTGAAAAGCGCCGTGGAAATCGACGAGGACAAGCCCGTTCTGGTGGACAAATACATTCAGGGTCGGGAAGTGGAGATCGACGCCATCTGCGACGGGCGGGACGTGTTCGTCCCCGGCATTATGGAGCTGGTGGAGCGCACCGGCGTCCACTCCGGCGACTCCATCTCCGTCTACCCCTCCTTCTCCATCTCCGACAAGGTCAAGGGCATCATCCTGCAATACGCCAAGAAGCTGGGTCTGGGCATCGGCATTGTCGGCCTGTTCAATGTGCAGTTCATCGTCGACCCCGAGGACAACGTGTCCGTCATCGAGGTCAACCCCCGTTCCTCCCGCACGGTGCCCTTCCTGAGCAAGGCCACGGGCTACAGCCTGGCGGACATCGCCACCGACGTGATTCTGGGGCTGAGCCTGAAGGAGCAGGGCTTCTTCGACATCTACCCCGCCGAAAAGGAGCGCTGGTACGTCAAAGCGCCGGTGTTCTCCTTCAACAAAATCCGCGGTCTGGATGCCTATCTGACCCCCGAAATGAAGTCCACCGGCGAAGCCATCGGCTATGACCGCACCATGACCCGCGCCCTGTACAAGGCGCTGCAGGCCTCCGGCATGAAGCTGCAAAACTACGGCACCGTGCTTGCCACCATCGCCGACCGGGACAAGGAGGAAGCGCTGCCCCTGATCCGCCGGTTCTACCGTCTGGGCTTCAACATCGAGGCCACCGCCGGCACCGCCATGTTTCTGAAGGAAAACGGCATCCGCACCCATGTTCTGGGCAAGATCAGCGACGGAAGCGACGAAATCCCCAACGCCCTGCGTCAGGGACACATTGCCTACGTCATCAACACCCGCGACCCCGGCTCCAACGGCCGGGACGGCATAAAAATCCGCCGGATCGCCACGGAGCATAACGTGACGCTGTTTACCGCGCTGGACACCATCCGGGTTCTGCTGGATGTGCTGGAAGAAACCACGCTGACCATCTCCACCATCGACGCCTGAGCGGGCAGCTTGATTCTCTACGCATACACACGACGTACAATCCATTTTCCGGAAGGAGCGACCATGAAACAGAGCATTTTCACAATTCTTTCCAATACTCCCCTGACGGGCTGCGTCTATAAAATGGTGCTTTCCGGAGACACCTCCGCCATCACCGCACCGGGGCAGTTTGTCAACATTCAAATCACCGGGAAGTTCCTCCGCCGTCCCATCTCCGTGTGCGACTATGACGGGGATACCCTCACCATCGTCTACAAGGTGGTGGGCAAGGGTACGGAAATCCTCTCCCGGATGGTTCCCGGGGAGAAGCTGGACATTCTCTCCGGCCTGGGCAACGGCTACGACCTTGCCCCCGCCGGGGACTGCCCCGTCCTCTTAGGCGGCGGCGTGGGCGTCCCGCCGCTGTACCACCTTGCCAAACGGCTGCTCGCCATGGGCAAGCAGGTGACGGTGATCCTGGGCTTCAACACCCAATCGGAAATATTCTACGAAGGGGAATTCCGGGCGCTGGGGTGCCGGGTGATCGTCGCCACCGCCGACGGAAGCTATGGCGTCAAGGGCTTCGCCACCACACCGCTGAACGATCTGAATTATTCCTATTTCTACACCTGCGGCCCGGAGCCGATGCTCAAGGCGGTGTATAACGCCACCCGCACCTCCGGCCAGATGAGCTTTGAGGAACGGATGGGCTGCGGCTTCGGCGCCTGTATGGGCTGCTCCTGCAAGACCCTCACAGGCTACAAGCGCATCTGCAAGGACGGCCCCGTCATGAAGAAGGAGGAGATTCTATGGGAAGCCTGAGCGTCAATCTTTGCGGTATCGAGCTGGACAATCCGGTCATCCCCGCCTCCGGCACCTTTGGTTACGGCTACGAATTTGCCGAGCTGTATGACATCAACTGCCTCGGCACCTTTTCCTTCAAGGGAACCACAAAAGAACCCCGCTTCGGAAATCCCACCCCCCGCATTGCCGAGTGTACAAGCGGCATGATCAACGCCGTGGGGCTGCAAAATCCCGGCGTGGAGAAGGTCATTGCCGAAGAACTCCCGAAACTGAAACAGTGCTTTCACAAGCCGGTCATGGCCAACGTCTCCGGCTTTTCCGTGGCGGATTACGCCTACACCTGCGAAAGGCTGGACAAGGAAGAACTGGTGGGCTGGCTGGAGGTCAACGTCAGCTGCCCCAACGTCCACGGGGGCGGCATGAGCTTCGGCACCTGCCCGGAAGCTGCCGCAGAGGTGACGGCGGCAGTGAAAAAGGTCACAAGCAAGCCCGTTATCGTCAAGCTCTCCCCCAATGTCACCGACATTGTGTCCATCGCCAAAGCCTGCGAGGACGCGGGAGCGGACGGCATCAGCCTGATCAACACCATGCTTGGTATGCGCATTGATCTGCGCACCCGAAGACCCATCATTGCCAACAAAATGGGCGGTTTTTCCGGCCCCGCCATCTTCCCGGTGGCGCTGCGCATGGTCTATCAGGTCGCAAATGCGGTAAACGTCCCCGTGGTGGGCATGGGCGGCGTCAGCAGCGCCGAGGATGTGGTGGAAATGATGCTGGCAGGCGCTACCGCCGTAGAGGTGGGCGCTGCCAATCTCGTAAACCCCTACGTCTGCCGGGACATCCTCCGGGAGCTTCCCGCCGTCATGGAAAAATACAAAATTGAAAATCTGAAAGACATTATAGGAGGCGCGAAATAATGGGTAAGGACGTCATTGTTGCCTGCGATTTTTCATCCGCCGAGGCGACCTTCGCTTTTCTGGATAAGTTCACCGGCCGCAAGCCCTTCGTAAAGATCGGCATGGAGCTGTACTACGCGGAAGGCCCCGCCATCGTCCGGGAGATCAAAGCCCGGGGGCACAAGATTTTTCTGGACTTGAAGCTTCACGACATCCCCAACACCGTAAAAAAAGCCATGTCCGTTCTGCGGAATCTGGACGTGGACATCACCAACCTCCATGCCGCCGGCACCACCGCCATGATGAAGGCCGCGCTGGAAGGTCTGACCCGGGAGGACGGCACCCGTCCCCTGCTGATTGCCGTGACCCAGCTGACCTCCACCGATCAGGCGGCCATGGAGTCCGACCTGCTCATTCATGAACCCATTGACGAAGTGGTCATGCACTACGCCGAGACCGCGAAGAATGCCGGTCTGGACGGCGTGGTCTGCTCCCCCCTGGAAGCGGGGAAGGTACACGAGCGCTGCGGCAAAGCGTTTCTCACCGTGACCCCCGGCGTCCGTTTCGCCGACGGCGATGTGGGCGACCAGAAGCGGGTGATGACCCCCGCCGCCGCCAAGGCCATCGGCTCGGACTACATCGTGGTCGGTCGTCCCATCACCGCCGCCGCCGACCCCGTTGCCGCCTACGAGCGCTGCGTGGCGGAATTCTGCGACTGAAATAAGGAGGAAGCATTTTGGAAAGCTACAAAAGAGAATTCATTCAGTTTCTGGAGAAGGCCGGTGTACTGAAATTCGGCGATTTTACCGCCAAATCCGGCCGCAAAATCCCCTATTTCATCAACGCCGGGGAGATCAAAACCGGCAAAGAAATTGCAACTCTCGGCGAATTTTACGCCCGCGCCTACCGGGAAAAGCTGGGGCAGCGGAAGGCCGTCCTCTACGGCCCCGCCTACAAGGGCATTTCCATCGCCGTGTCCGCCGCCGTCGCCCTGAGCCGGGACGGGCTGGACGTTCCCTTCTTCTTCAACCGCAAGGAAGCCAAGGATCACGGCGAGGGCGGCGTGTTTGTGGGCTATGTCCCCAAGGCCGGTGAGGACGTAGTCATCGTGGAGGATGTCATCACCGCCGGAACCGCCATCCGGGAAAGCATGGCCATTTTGAGCCATCTGGAGGGCGTCAAGGTCGCCGCCACCTTCATCATGGTCGACCGCAAGGAGCGGGGCAAGGGCGAAAAGCTGGCCATGGAGGAAGTGGAGGAGGAATTCGGCTTCCCCGTCTACTCCGTGGTGGATGTGTACGACATCATCGCCTATCTGGAAGAAAATCCCGCCAACGCCGAAAACGTGGCGCGGATCAAAAACTACCTTGCCGTGAACGGAGCGAAGGCATGAAGAGTCTCAACAGCATTCTGGATTTAGGGGTGGACGAGCTGGATGGGCTGATCGCCACCGCCAAGGACATCATTGCCCACCCGGAAGCCTACTGGGACAGGTGCGCCCACAAGAAGCTGGCGACCCTGTTCTTTGAACCCTCCACCCGCACCCGCCTGAGCTTCGAGGCCGCGATGCTGGAGCTGGGCGGCAGCGTCATCGGCTTCAGCGAGGCCAGCTCCTCCTCCGCCTCCAAGGGCGAAAGCGTGGCGGACACCGCCAAAATCGTCAGCTGCTACGCCGACATCATCGCCATGCGCCATCCCAAGGAGGGCGCGCCCTACGTGGCAAGTCAGGCGGCCTCCATTCCCGTCATCAACGCCGGAGACGGCGGCCACAACCACCCCACCCAGACCCTTGCCGATCTGCTGACCATTTCCCGGGAAATGGGGCGGCTGAGCAATCTCACCATCGGTCTGTGCGGCGACCTGAAATACGGCCGGACGGTTCACTCCCTGATTGAGGCCATGAGCCGCTACAAGGGCATTCAATTTGTTCTGATTTCCCCGGAAGAGCTGAAAATTCCCGGATTTATCCGGTACAACGTGTTTGAAAATCAGGGGATTCCCTATACAGAAGTGTCCTCTCTGGAGGAAGCCATGCCCGATCTTGACGTGCTGTACATGACCCGCATCCAGCGGGAGCGCTTCGACGACCCCTGGGAGTACGAGCGGCTCAAGGACAGCTACGTTCTCGATACCGAGAAAATGAAGCTGGCGAAGGAAAAAATGTGCGTCCTGCACCCCCTGCCCCGGGTCAACGAGATCAGCGTCAAGGTGGACGACGACCCCAGAGCCGCCTATTTCCGTCAGGCGCTGAACGGCAAATACATGCGCATGGCGCTGATCCTGAAGCTTCTGGACGAAGCTGCCCGGAATCCCATGAAGGAAGCCATTGACACGACCGGTCTGGAATACGACCGCGTCTGCCGCAACCCCAAGTGCATCACCCAAACCGAACAGGAGCTTCCCCAGCTGTTCCGCTGCACCGACAAGGCCGCGGGCATCCACAGATGCGTCTACTGCGAGCAGAGAGCCTAATCTTTATCCCACAAAAAATGCAGAATGCCGTTGTTTCGGCATTCTGCATTTTTATTTATCCCTTATATCTCGGCTCGCAGGTCAGGTTGACGCCCAGGCGCTTGAAGGTCTTTTCGTCCACGGCGGACAATATCACCGAGGAATGCACCTCGCAGCCCCGCAGCTTGTCCAGCTGCTCCATGGCCAGCTCCGCCATGGGGTTGGTGGCGGCGCAGATGGACAGGGCGATCAGCGTCTCGTCGGTATGGAGACGGGGGTTGCGGTTGCCCAAGTGGTCAACCTTCAGATGCTGAATGGGGTCAAGCACCACCGGGGAGATCAGGTGCAGACTGTCCCGCATACCCGCCAGCTTTTTCAGCGCGTTCAGCAGCAGCGCCGAGGACGCGCCCAGAAGATCGGAAGTCTTCCCGGTGACGATGGTGCCGTCAGGCAGCTCCATGGCGGCGGCGGGGGCGCCGGTCTGCTCCGCCCGCTGCAATGCGGGGGCGACCACCTTCCGCTCCTCCGGGGTCACACCGGCCTTTTTCATCAGCAGCTCCAGCTTGCGCACCGTTTCGTCGCTGCCCTTGCCCTGCTTCTGCTCGCACAGGGCCTCATAGTACCGGCGGATGATCTCCTGCCGGGAGGCAAACCGGGCGGCCTCGTCATCCACGATGCAGTTGCCCACCATATTCACGCCCATGTCCGTGGGGGATTTATAGGGGCAATGCCCCAGAATCTTCTCAAAAATCGCCACCAGCACGGGGAACGCCTCCACGTCCCGGTTGTAATTGACGGTGGTGACCCCGTAGGCTTCCAGATGGAAGGGGTCGATCATGTTCACGTCATTCAAATCCGCCGTGGCGGCCTCGTAGGCCAGGTTCACCGGATGGTTCAGCGGCACGTTCCAGATGGGGAAGGTCTCAAATTTGGCGTAGCCCGCCGTGTTGCCCCGGATATGCTCGTGGTACAGCTGGCTCAGGCAGGTCGCCAGCTTGCCGCTGCCGGGGCCGGGAGCCGTGACCACCACCAGCGACCGGGTCGTTTCGATGTAATCGTTTTTCCCGAAGCCGTCGGGGCTGACGATATGTCCGGTGTCGGAGGGGTAGCCCGGAATCTCGAAATGGTGATAGACCCGGATGCCCAGCCCCTCCAGACGGGACTGAAACGCCCGCGCCAGCGCCTGCTCATGGAAGCGGGTCAGCACCACGCTGGAAACATACAGGCCGAACCCCCGGAAAATGTCGATCAGGCGAATGACATCCCGGTCATAGGTGATGCCCAGGTCGCCGCGAACCTTGTTTTTTTCGATATCGTCGGCGTTGATGACGATCACCATCTCCACCTGATCCTTCAGCTGCAGCAGCATCCGCAGCTTGCTGTCCGGCTGGAAGCCGGGCAGGACGCGGGAAGCATGGTTGTCGTCATAGAGCTTGCCGCCGAATTCCAGATACAGCTTGCCGCCGAACTGGGCAATGCGCTCCCGGATGTGGGCGGACTGCATTTGCAGGTACTTGTTGTTATCAAACGCCGCTTTTGTCATTTCCGTTGCCTCTTTCCCAAAAACTCCCCACCATTTTACCTTATCCGACGGGAAATAGCAAGCAGGAAATCTTCTTTTCTGTCGGATTGCTTCTTGTTTCGGGAACAGCGCCGTGCTATAATGAATCCATCTTTTCTTCGGAGGTGTTTCCATGGAATTCAGCGTCAACCATCCGGTGCTTTACCTGCTCGCCGGAATCCTGATCGCCGTGGTTCTGGCTCAGTCGGTTTTCTTCCTTATTAAGGCTCTGCGCCGCAGTAAGGAAATTGGCATGGATCAGGCCAAAATCAAAAAAACCGTCAAAACCGCCGCGCTGTTCACCATTGCCCCGGCCGTGTCCATCGTCATCAGCGTCATCACCTTAAGCAAAAGTCTGGGCATTCCCCTGCCCTGGCTGCGACTGAGCGTGGTCGGCTCATTGAGCTATGAGGCCATCGCGGCATCCAACGCCGTCAGCGCCATGGGCTTAGAGCTGGGCAAAATCAGCGCCCTGACCGCCCAGCAGTACGTCAACATCGCCCTGGTGATGACCCTGTCCATCATGGTGGGTATCTGGCTGGTGCCCGTCATCGGCAAAAAGCTGCTGCGGGGCATGACCGTTCTGGAAAACCGGGACGCCAAATGGGCGGATATTTTCCAGAATGCCATGTTTATCGGCATGATCTCCGCGTTCCTGGGCTACGTATTCTGCGATTTCTCCCGTCTTTGGACGCCGGGAGATTACGCCGCCACCTCCGGACTTGTCCCGGTGTGCGTCATGGCGGTGTCCGCCGCAATCATGGTGGTCTGCGGGCTGCTCATGAAAAAGCTCAAGTGGGCGTGGGTCAACGACTATGCGCTGCCCATTTCCCTGGTGCTGGGCATGGCTTCCGCCATTCCCCTCACCGCGTGGCTGGGTTAAGGAGGTAACCACATGAAAAAGAAGCTTAGCTACATCGACTCCGTTCACCGTAGCGGCACCATCTGGAATATTTCCGTGATGATTCTGCTTCTGGCCTTTCCCCTGACGGTGGCCGCCCTGTTCGGCGCCGCCCCCGACTGGGGCGCGCTGGTGGTGGGTCTGATCGCCACCGCGCCCATGTACTGGGCGGTGGGCGTCATTGAAACAGTTACCTTCGTTCCCATGCTGGGCGCGGGCGGCTCCTACCTCAGCTTCGTCACCGGCAACATCTCCAATCTGAAGCTCCCCTGCGCCATCAACGCCCTGGAGCAGAACAACGTCAGCGCCAACTCTGAGGAGGGCGAGATCATCTCCACCATCGCCATCGCCACCTCCTCCATCGTCACCACCGTCATTATCATCCTTGGCGTGATTCTCATCGTCCCCCTGACCCCCGTTCTGGAAGCGCCGGTGCTGGAACCGGCCTTTGCCCAGATGCTGCCCGCCCTGTTCGGCGGCTTGGGCGTGGCCTTCGTCAGCCGGAACTGGAGAATCGCCGTGGCGCCGGTGGTGCTGATGCTGATTCTGTTCATCTTCGTCCCCGCCCTGAACGCCGGTACCGTGGGCATTATGGTTCCGGTGAGCGTGCTGTTCACCATCGCCGTTTCCCGGCTGCTTTACAAGAGAGGAGTTCTGTAAACATGATCGGATATTGGATTCTCGCGGTTCTCGCCGCATTCATTGCCGTGGTCGCCGTCCGCACCGTCCGCTTCCGCCCCAAGCCCCAGCCCGAAGTCACCAAGGAAGAAATTGCCTTTGACAGGGACGCCGCCGTGGATTCCCTCGCCCAGCTGGTTCGCTGCAAAACTGTGTCCTACAACGACCATTCTTTAGAGGACGAGGGAGAATTTCAGAAGCTGATCTCCCTGCTGCCGACCCTGTACCCCAATGTGTTCGCCGCCTGCACCTTCCAGCAGCTTCCCGACCGGGCACTGCTATTTCGGTGGCCGGGCAAGCAGGAAGGCGACCCCGCCGTTATGATGGCGCACTACGACGTGGTGCCGGTCAACGAGGAAAAGTGGGACAAGCCCCCCTTTGCCGGAATCATTGAGGACGGCATCCTCTGGGGACGCGGCACCCTGGACACAAAGGTCACCTTCAACGGCATTCTTTCCGCCGCCAATTCCCTCATCGGCCAGGGCTTCCGGCCGGAAAAGGACATCTATTTCGCTTTCTCCGGCGGCGAGGAGATCAACGGTCAGGGCGCGCCCAACATTGTGGCGTATTTTACCGAGCATGGCATTCACCCCGCCATTGTGGTGGACGAGGGCGGCGCCGTTGTGGAGAATGTGTTCCCCGGCGTGAAGCAGCCCTGCGGCCTCATCGGCATTGCGGAAAAGGGGATGCTGAACGCCCAGTACCGCACCCTCTCCGCCGGCGGTCACGCTTCCGCCCCCAAGCCCCACACCCCGGTGGGCGTGCTGGCAGCGGCCTGCAAGCGGGTGGAGGATCATCCCTTCAAAGCCCACATCGATGGCCCCGCCGCCCAGATGTTCGACACACTGGGTCGGTATTCAACGCCCCTGTACCGGGTGATCTTCGCCAACATGTGGTGCTTCGGCTGGATCATAGACCTGCTCGGCAAAAAGAGCGGCGGCGAAATGAATGCGCTGGTGCGCACCACCGTGGCCTTTACCCAGATGGAGGGCAGCTCCGCCCGGAACGTGATTCCTCCCGAAGCAAAAATGGTGTCCAACATCCGCCTGAACCCCGCCGACAGCGTCGCTTCCGCCCTGGCGTATCTGGAAAAAACCGTCAACGACCCCGCCGTGGAGATCACGTCCCTGGAATCCTTTGAGCCCAGCCCCGTTTCCGAAACCGGCTGTGACGCCTGGGAAAAGGTCGCCACCGCCGTGGCCAACACCTGGCCGGGCTGCATCGTTTCCCCGTATCTGATGGTGCAATGCTCCGACTCCCGGCATTACCGGGATTTGAGCAACCACGTCTACCGCTTCTCCGCCATGGACTTGACCGCCGAAGAACGTTCCACCATCCACGGCAACAACGAACGCATCCGTCTGGAAACCGCTGCCAAGGCCGTAGAATTCTACATCCGCCTGATGCGTCAGTGCTGAAACAAAAAAGATGTCCCCCAACCCGGGAAAATCCGGGTTGGGGGATTGTCTTAACTCAGCAGATACGCCAGGGAAGCGCCGTACATGGCATACACCAGAATTGCAATAACCACACCGATCAGCGTCATGATAAACTGAGCGATCGCCCAATTTTTCCGGGAACGCTTCTCCGGAGAGCTGCTCACCGCCCAGACGATCAGGCAGATGAAACCAACGATGGGAATTGCCGAGAGGATCAGGGTACCGATCCAGGCGCCGACAGACATATCCGTGTCCTGCCGTGCGTAGGTATTGCCGTTATAGTTGTCCATATTGCATTCCTCCTGCTTTCCAAATTTAGGGGATATTATGATTATAACACATGATGGTGAAAATGGGAATCCTTTTTCTGCAAAAACTTCACCGCAAATCCCCCGCCCCGGCTGTCATGTGCCGCAAAAAAATCCCGACAGCCGAAGCCGTCGGGATTTTCTTAGCTTAGCGTATTCTCGATTACCGGGCGCTGCGCTTCTTGTTGTAGAAGTACACACCGGCAATGGCGGCGCCGGAGACGACCATGAAGATCACGGGAATGAAGATCATATCACCGGTCTTGGGGTTGGTCTTGTCGGCCTTCTCGTTGGTGGTGCTCTTGGCGTTGGCGTTGGTGATCATCACATTGATGTGCACCTCGCTCTCCTTGCGCATCTCGTTGGTGTCCTCAATGGTGGTGTACTTCTGGGTGTCGTTGACAAAGTTGCCGACCCAGTTGCCCTTGGCCAGATACATGCCGTCATACTTGATGCCGTCGCTGGTCTTGGCAGTGTAGTAGTTCTTCACAACGGTCTTGACCTCGTCCAGCGTGACCTTGCCGTCCAGAGCAATGCCCTCGGTGATGTTGATGGTCTTGGCGGGATCGTCGACCTTGTTGTCCTTGAAGATGTGCAGGTAGACCTTGTAGGGGAACTTGTTGTTGGTAGTGGTGGTGTCCTTCTCGAGGTAAGCGTAGAAGTCTACGTTGCCCTTGATGACGAGCTTGGCAACCTGAGCGCTGGTGTAGAGGTCACCCTTGTTGTCAATCTTCCAGCCCTTGAAGGTATAGCCGGTCTTGTTATCGGCCTTGCTCTGAGCGTCGGAAACCTTCTTGCTGTCAATGCTGCTGCCGCTGGTCACGTTGTAGGTGGAAACGGACTTAAACCCATTGCCATCGGGGGCGTAGAAGGTCACTCTGACAGTGTCGCCCTCGGGGGTGCTGCCGCTCTTGGCCTTGACGGTAACAGTCAGGGTATCGCCGACATTGATCGTGGTGGACAGGGACAGGTTGTTGCCCTTTTCATTGCTCTTGGCGGTAACGAACTCGTAGGAATCCTTCCAAGTGCTCAGCCAGCGGTAGGTCAGAATGTCGCTGATGACAGCGGACTTGCCGTTGACAGGCTGGAAGTTGGTATCGCTGGAAATGGCGTTGCCCTTGTCGTCAACGATATAAGTGGTGATAACCTTGGCAGGCTCTTCAACCTTCTTAGTGTTGACATACAGCTTCAGGGAGTAGCCGTCGGTGATACCGGCATAGTTGATGGTGACGTTGGTAGCATCGTTGTCGGAAGCACCGGTCCACTTGACGAATTCCTTGTCTTCCTTGACCAGCTTCAGACCCAGCTCCTTGGTCAGCGTCACAGCGCCGTCCACGGGAACGGTGATCTCGCCGTCTCTTACGTAAGAACCGTCAACATAGATCTTAACAGGAACCTTCGCGTCAACGCGGGTGTCCTCAACAATCTTCTTGACGTACAGGTTAACGGAGTAGTCAGCGGGAATCTTCTCGTAGGGAATGACCTGACCATTGGCTTCGTTGCCGGAAGCACCGGTCCACTTGACGAACGCCTTGTCGGACTTGACCAGAGACTTTGCCAGCTCCTCGTTCAAGGTAATGCTCTCACCGGGCTTGACGGTGATCGTCTTATCAGCGGTAAGCACATCGTCAACGTACACATTCACTTTTACGGTCTTGGCATCAGCTTCCGCAGCGGCCGCCTGGAAAGGAACCGCGCAGACCAGCAGCATAGCCACCAATACGAGGCTAAGCAGCTTCTTCATTGTGTTTTTCATAGTTTCTAACCTCCTAGAAAATTGGTTGTTTTAGAAATGCTGCCGGCGCTGGAATCCTTGGTGTCGCCAATCGGGGAGGCTTTCCGCCGCTTCCGCACCCGGCATCTCTTTCATGTCTGCATGATATCACATCCGCTCCCGGATGTCAATAGGAAAATTACAAAATGTAACAGAATTCTTTACACTTTATAACATTCTTAAACATTTGCCCTTATCTTAAGAAATTTCCTCCAAATTTTACCATAAAATTCGTTTTTTACCGGCTGTAAAAAATGACAATCTCTGATTTCGATATCTTTTTTCTTTCAAAGGTTACAATTTTGTTGCAGCCGCCCCCCTCTGCCGGGGCGGCTTCCGCCGCCCAAAAAGGGGGTGGAAAACCCCGGTGCCGCGTTTGGCACCGGGGTTTCCGCGAAAGGGTTTGGAAAGAAGAGAGGTAGAAAAGAGGATCTACGGAGTTGAAAGGGAGCGGCTCACGGCTTCCGCAACCTTTCTGTTATTAAGATACCGTTCGGTTTTGAACAGGCAATAACGGAAATGAAAATAAAAAGCGACGAAATTGTGAACAGTTTTTCCTCCGCGCCGGAATATCCCGGTATTTCGACGCACTTTCTT
>ERZ773258.643-NODE-643-length-38597-cov-4.540294_pt1 | contig 38597 bp, 32 predicted proteins | sample MGYA00511962_ERZ773258 | MGnify/ENA primary metagenome ERZ773258 (study PRJEB29015, sample SAMEA2737755) | human gut metagenome | biome: human gut; feature: human-associated habitat; material: faeces | place: China | collected 2012 ... | reverse complement strand
CCTAAAATGCTGTAGAATCAGTACAAAGAGCTAAGAAATACAGCATGCGGTCGGCCGAGGCAGCAGAGCCAGCAATCTGTGGTGAGCACCGAGGGTTATCGCCGAGAGGAAGTGTTTATCGAACCACCTTGGCGAGTTTGATTGCGATATAATTAACCCATCGACCATGACCACGGCGTTACCAAAAAGAAAGGTTTTATCGAACCACCACCGCTGCGGCGCCGCGATTATGGTATAATAGTATAATAATCTGGCGGCGTTAGCGGAATCAAAGACTCTGACGCCTGAGAGAACTGTATTCGGGGAGACTTGCCATGACTATAAAAAGACGACTTTTCTGGTCCAATATTTTGATGATATTACTGCCGGCGGCAGCCACCGTCGTGATAGGACTCATCTGCATAGGCTTCATCTGGCTGGCTCTGACGGGGGGCTGGAACTTGGGCCTTGACGACCGCGAAGATTTCGAACATGCCAGTATGACCATAAGCGAGCTCATAGAAATAAAGATAGAAGGCGATGAGGACTTATCCTCAGTGGAAAAACTCCTTGACAGCAGCGGGATCACAGCCATAATCAAAAAAGACGGAAGCACCGTATTTCAGCACGGGCCGGACAAAGAATGTGATCCCGCTCTCATATCCGCGGCGGAAGGCCTCTCTTCAGGTTCGCTGCTCAGTTCAGACGGCCGCAGTCTGTATACCTCTCAATATGAGGCAGACGGAGCAGACTATGATATATACTTACTGGGAGGAGATCAGAGACTCCAGTCTTTTTCACAGCTCAAGATGGTCCTTGGGGCAGCTTGCATCCTCATCGCTCTCACCATCTTTCTTTCTATACTCATCACCAATAGATTCCTTACAAAGTTTGTATTCCGCAGGATCCGTGAACCGCTGGATATTCTTGTAAACGGCGTTCATCAGCTCAGAGACGGCAACCTAGATTACCGCATCGAATATGAGGGTAACGACGAATTTGCTCCCGTATGTTCAGATTTCAACGAGATGGCCCTCAGGCTCAAGCAGTCTGCCGACACTATAAGGCAGCAGGAAATCAGCAGAAAGGAAATGATCGCCGGCATATCTCACGACATACGTTCTCCTCTGACTTCCATTCAGGCGTACGTGGAGGGTCTCATAGATGGAGTAGCCAAAACGCCTCAGGCCAGGATGAAATATCTGAGTACTATAAAATCCAAAGCTCAGGATCTGGACCGCATTTTATCGCAGTTATTTCTTTTTTCTAAGATGGATCTGGGAGATTATCCCGATGAACCCTGCCGTCTTGAACTGGACAAAATCCTCTCTCAGGAGCTTTTGTCCTTTAAAGAAGAACTGGGCGGACAAGGAGTAAAAATCATAGAGGATATACAGCCAGCAGTCGTATATGCAGATCCGCTGCAGATTCGCCGCATCATCTCTAACATCCTTGAAAACAGCTTAAAATATAAGGATCAGGAGACGATAACAGTAAAAGTCTCTTTGAAGGCCACCCCTTCCGGCTGCAGCATGACATTTGCCGACGATGGCCCCGGAGTACCAGAAGAAGCTCTTCCCCATCTGTTTGAAGTTTTCTACAGGAGCGATCCTTCGAGACAGTCTCCTCATAAAGGCAGCGGTCTTGGGCTTGCCATAGTTGAAAGCACAGTCCGCAGGATGGGAGGCAATGTAACGGCTTCTTTATGCAGGCCTAAGGGACTGGAAATACGTATAGATCTGCCATGTAAAGGAGAAGATTATGTCAAAGATACTGATCATTGAAGATGACGAAGCTATCGCTTCTATAGAACGGGACTACCTGGAAATAGACAATTTTGAAGTCGAGATCGCCTCAAACGGTATAGACGGACTGAAGCGCGGCGAAAGCGGAGAGTTCGATCTGATATTGCTGGACCTGATGCTTCCCGGCATGGACGGCTTTTCCATATGCCGTCAGTTGCGCAAAAAAATCCAGATCCCCATACTCATGGTCACCGCGCGCAGGGAAGATATAGATAAGATACGGGGACTGGGTCTTGGAGCAGACGATTACATCGAGAAACCTTTCTCTCCCAGCGTACTGGTAGCCCGAGTTAAGGCTAATCTTTCTCAGTTTGAACGAGCGGCGGGGCATAAAAAGCCGCTAAATGAAATAAGGATAGGAAATATAAGCGTCAATACCTCCACTCGGCGCGTCTTTTCAGGGGACAGAGAGGTTTTTTTAAAGAACAGAGAATATGAACTGCTGCTCTTTATGATGACCAATGCAGATATAGTCTTCGACCGTGAATCTCTCTACGAAAAAGTATGGGGACTGGAGGCCATGGGAGACAATGCCACAGTTGCCGTCCATATAAACCGTCTTCGCGAAAAGCTCGAGGATGATCCCCAGAATCCCCGCCATATAGAGACTGTCTGGGGAGCCGGCTACCGTTTCAGGGGACGCTGATACGCCCCCTCTTTAGTCTTGCGGTCTACGGCGTTTTTTCCCCGTATAGCGTCCGGTATTTTGTGCTCGATAAGTGACAGCCTCCATAGCGGTTTAATTTATTTTTAGTTTAGATTTATATTAACCGGAGTTTAAACATATATTTTATACTTGCTATACTAAGAAAAAAAGGGGGTATCAAAATGAATACGATAAAACAGAAAATCTTGAAAACAGACTTTAAAAAATTTTTCAGGACGTTCATCCCGTTGGCGCTTATCTTGTCTTTATGTGGCGCAGCAGCCGCAGGACTCAGTTTAAGGCCTCAGATTTCGGAGGCCCTCTCTTATGACCACATGCTGGACGGCCAGATTCACCATCCAGGATTAGAGGGTGAGTGGAAAGACATATTTTTTGCTTCTGATCCCGGAATGGGCGTAAAGATACTTCTTCTCACGCTAACTGTCTGTTTTCTGCTGCTCATGGCCGTATACTGGTTTTCTACCGCCGCAGCCCTCTATAAATCCGCCGTTTCCGCGGGAATGAACGGTCCGCTGTGGGGCTCAGCCGCCCTTGCCTTAAATCTTGCCGCAGTCATCATATTCATCATTATTCGAAGCTTCATAAGGCAAAGATGTCCGTCCTGCGGCAAATGGCAGCCTTTAGATTTTGAATACTGTTCAGAATGTGGAGAACATCTGGTTAAAAAATGCAGACAATGTGACTGCGCATGCGGGTTTGGCGATAAATTTTGTAAGAATTGCGGAAGTCTTTTAAATGACAAATAAAAGCAAATATGAATTATTGATAAATAATACGCTCCTGATAAGTATCGGAACTTTCGGATCAAAGATTCTGACGTTTCTCATGACCCGTTTTTATACCGAGGCTTTGACGCCGTCGGATTACGGCGAAGCTGACCTGATAATACAGACTGCTAATCTGCTTATCCCTTTAGTTTCTGCCGGAATTACCGACGGCGTATTTCGCTTTGTCCTGGAGACAGATGATGAGCATACGGCAAAACGAAAGAGTATCTTTTCTGCGGGGTTTTATACCATCAGCGCAGGAACGGCTATACTTGCTGCGCTCTCGTCGTTTATATCTATTCCGGGCTTTCTGAGCGAATACAAATGGCTGTTAATCTGGTTTATCTCGGCCTCATGTTATCACTCTCTGTGCGCTCAGTTCATACGCGGCGAAGGCAAGACTCGTCTGTTCGCATATCAGGGAGTGCTCAACACAGTATTGGTCATAGTTTTCAGCATACTCTTTCTCTCAGTCTTTGAGGCGGGAACCAGCGGATATATTATTTCCATAGCCTTAGCCGATTCTATCTGCGCTCTGTATCTTGCGGCGGGGCAAAAGCTATGGCGTCTCATGGACATTCACCTTAAGCCCGGCATGTGGCGCAAAATGATGAGATACAGCCTTCCTCTCGTTCCGGCCGCTCTGTTCTGGTGGATAACTTCTGTTTCCGACAGATACATGATCACCTGGTTTTTAGGATCCGGCGCCAACGGTATATATACTGTAGCGAGTAAAATACCTGCCATAATAACACTCATATCAGGGATGTTTCTCGAAGCATGGCAGTTTTCTGCTGTCCGCGAATCCCGAGGCAGCAGAAGATCTTATATCAGCTTTTACACCAATATCTGGAGTATGTTTCTGACGGTCATGTTCATAGGAGGCAGCATCATAATCGCCTTTTCTCCGGCGGCAATACGACTGCTGGCAGCTTCGGAATATTATTCGGCGGCAGAGTATCTGCCTATACTGACAGCGGCGGCTATCTTGTCATCGCTGGTCTCTTTTATGGGCAGCGTTTATATTGTAACCAAGAGAAGCTCTCTGTCATTTTTAACGACTGCCGCAGGCGCGGTCTTCAATATTATACTCAATTTTCTGCTGATACCGACTCACCTTGGCATATATGGGGCCGCTATAGCTACTCTTTGCAGCTATCTCCTTTCATTTTTGATCAGAATAATCAGTATCAGAAACATCCTCCCCTTCAGAATATATGGCGGCAGGCTTTTCATGAGCATTTTGATAATAGCTGTTCAGATAATATCGTCATCATGGGACGGCCATCTAAATACCGGTATACAGCTTTCATGTTTTTTATCTCTGGCAGCTATCAATATTCATCCTCTGATCGCTTATGTAAAGTCATCTCGTTTATGATCAAAAGACTTCCTCATGAGTATTTTCATAAGCCTTTCTTATCTCATCAGGCATCTCTTCAGGCGACATAGATTTTACCCGATCTTCGCTGCCGTCGGCGATAGCCTGATCATAATACCAACATTTAAACTTTATCATATCGAGAACGCGGTTCATGCGCTTTATCTGCTCCTCAACATCTTTTTTCTGTTTTATAAACAGATCTCTGCGTTTAGAGTAGGTTTTTTTCCCTTCAGTACACCATTCCATAAACTTCTTTATGTCTTTGATCTCCATGCCGGATCTCTTGAGACATTCTATGACTCTTATGGCCTCTATTTCTTTTTCATCAAACTTGCGTATTCCTGAAATGCGCTTGATATCCGGAAACAGCCCTTCCTTATCATAGTAACGTAAAGTAGATACGGGGAGCTCAAACATCTCTGACACTTGTCCTATAGTATACATTTCGTTCCTCCCAGATAAAATTTTCAAAAAACACTTGACCTAAAGTTAACTTTAGGTTTTAAAATTATCTTATCAGATGTAAGAGATCTTGTCAAATACACTTTATGGAGGTTATAAAATGGAAAATTTAAAATTAGTTGAAAGCTGGGATAAAACATTTCCTAAAAGCGATAAGGTAGATCATAAAAAGGTGACTTTTGTCAACAGGTATGGAATTACTCTTGCCGCCGATATGTATAAGCCAAAGGAGTCAAAAGAAAAGTTTGCCGCCGTCGCAGTCTGCGGACCTTTTGGCGCAGTAAAAGAACAGTCCTCAGGGCTCTATGCCCAGACAATGGCCGAACAAGGCTTTTTGTCTATCGCATTTGATCCATCTTTTACTGGTGAAAGCGGAGGCTTTCCCCGCTATGTCGCTTCTCCTGACATCAATACGGAGGACTTTCAGGCCGCAGTAGATTTTCTTTCTGTTCAGAATGATGTGGATCCCGATAAAATAGGAATAATCGGCATCTGCGGATGGGGAGGCATGGCGCTTAACGCTGCTGCGGTAGATACAAGAATAAAAGCCACCGTGACATCCACGATGTACGATATGGCCAGAGTCAATGCTAAGGGCTATTTTGACGCAGAAGACAGTCCAGAATTTCGCCGTGAAAAAAGAAAGGCTCTGAATACTCAGAGAATTGCAGACTACAAGAGCGGACTGTATAAAAGAGCTGGCGGAGTAGTAGATCCTCTCCCTGAGGACGCACCGTTTTTTGTAAAAGATTATCACAATTATTATAAGACAAAGCGAGGTTACCATGAACGTTCTCTGAATTCAACCGACGGCTGGAATATGACTTCTTCTCTGTCCTTCCTCAACACACCTATCCTTCAGTATTGCCAGGAGATAGAGAGCGCGGTCCTTCTGATACATGGGGAAAAAGCCCATTCCTGCTATTTCAGCAAAGATATTTTTAAAGACTTAAAGGGAGATAACAAGGAGCTTATGATAATTCCGGGAGCTGTACACACCGACTTATATGATAGGACTGATATAATTCCTTTTGATAAGATCGCTGAATTTTTCAGAAAGAATTTGCAATGAGAAGATACAAGTACATTACTTTTATCTTAACTTGCTCTCTGCTGTTAACGTCATGCGGCTCTTCACCGGGAAGCTTGGCCACAGAACAAAAGATTCAAATGTCAGTCAGCGATGTGACTCTCGACGTATAAAAGAAAGAGCCGACAAACTATGATTGCTTACAAGTTTGTCGGCTCTGCGTTACGGGTCTCATTTTCGCAAATAAAGCATAAAAGCCATTTGGTTTTTGGCATTATCAAACTTCTTCAAAACATTATCGGTAACATCACCATAAGTTCGCAAAGATTTCCGACGATATGAACCGATATCGTCAGTATCAAAGAACCTGTTTTTTCAAATGTCAACCCAAATATTATTCCTCCCAATAGCGTAAACAATGCCGTCAATATACTGCCAGTCATCAAATGGGTTATCCCAAATAGTACCGAACTAATTAAAATAGCAGGGATGACATTCATTGTAGTGCGAAGTCTTGTTTGGATAAAACCTCGGTAAATAAACTCTTCCGTAACAGGAGCAATTAAGTAAACCGCCAAACAATATAAGAAAGGATTTGCTTGCATAGAATATTCCATTAACTTCATGCTTTCAGGCATATCGTTCGGTAATGAATATAGAATAAAATTGCCCAAAATAGAGTATGAAATAATTGCTATGAACGATACGAAGCAGTTCTTAATCGGTATTTTCGAACGGTTATTAAATTTTGGCAATAGCTTTTTCTTTTTGGAATACAGAAATGCTGATAATGCAAATACGACATCTCCTATAACCGGAAAGATCAAAAAGGTAGAAGATATTTCAGCACCCTGAAGCATAAATCCAATAGAAGAAAAAATAATTTGTGTGACAATGAAAAATAAAAAGGTAAAAAATACTGATAAGAGCGTCCGTTTTTTCATAATAAGCTACCCCCGTTACTCGTCAATGACGATCGCTGAATAAGCGCCGAATTCTATTAAGCAATCCAGTGGAAAACTTATTCATATGCTCCTCGTTATAAACTAATATTTCATAGGCGTCCATTACCGAAAAGGAGTAGAATAATGTTGCGATCCCCAAAGCAACAACCGGAAGAAAAACAGGTAGCGCCGTTTTTTCAGGCACGCTGTAGAGTTCAATGGAAGCGAAGAATATAATCCCGCTCAAAATAATCATAGAGAAAAATCCTGTTATCATACCAATGTACTTTTTTCTTAGGAAACCGTAACGCCTTTTTAACTCCTCCAAATAATTGTGGTCAAACATTAGTGCATTTTGTTTAAGCGCTTTGTATTCAAAATCGTGATCCGATAAACAGGTGGCTAAAATAATCCCAAGGCCTGTCACAACACATATCGCACCACAAATCAGACCGGCGACCGTATTCTTGCTTAAAAAGGAAAACGGAACACCGGAACATATCATTAAGACAATACCAACCGCTACTTTACGAGAAAAATTCTTCTCGTGTAAAATCCACGATTCAGCTTTTTCACGACTGACATAATACCCATCTGTTGATTGTGTACCAGTAGATTCACTATCTTTTAGAAGAGAATCAATGGAAACTTCAAAAATATTACTAAGCAGCATTAACTTTTCTGTTTCAGGAAAGCCTTGATTGTTTTCCCATTTACTAATTGCCTGCCGGGTAGTGTTAACCTGCTCAGCTAAAGCCTCCTGTGACAGACCTCTTTCTTTCCTCAGCTTAAATAGTTTTTCACCAAATGTCATAGTAGATACCTCCTTCTGTTTGAGTTCTAACAATATTATATCAAACAGAATTTTTTAATCTATCGCTCTGAAAATGCACTTTGTCAATTGCAGGTTGCGCTCTTGTTTTTTCAGTGCAAACCTATGTTTTCTATTCTAAATGCTTATTTAATTTTTAATATTAAGCAACATTTGAATATCAGAAATCCATTCGCAAATTATTTGACTATGTTCGGCAAGTTTATCTTTGTCCTTTTCAAATCCCTGTATTTTTTGAAGTCACGCAAAACCCATTGGCGTTCAAAGACATTCCGGCTCTGCCAAGAATTATATTGCGTTGTAAAGGTAGCAATAATTTTATTCAAAAGTCCTCTGTGTGGCAGCAGCATATTTGTTTTAGCATTGATGAGGTTAGTTTCAGCTAAATTTTTGTTAAAATCATTTATCGCCTGTTTAGATGAAATATGATCCTCGTTTTGATGGTAAAATTCTTCTGTACTCATTTCCATAGAACTATAAGCTTTCATCTGTTCAGTAAACTTGTTTTACAATCCAATAAAAACGTTCCTTTACTTGTTTTTCAATATCAGATAAATACTTATAAATGCAGCAAGGGGCACTTCCTTATGTGAAGTGTCCCTTGCCAGCCGTCTTTTGTTAAAATCCATATGTACTCTTATATTGCATGCTGTAGCAGGCTTATTAATAGTTCTCGCATCTTACTTCGAAGAAGCTCTGAGGATGAGAACATACTGGGCATACCTGAGGCGCCTTCTTACCCATTACCAGATGTCCGCAGTTTCTGCACTCCCACATAGTCTCTCCGGACTTTTCGAATACGGCCTTCATCTCAACGTTGTTCAGAAGAGCTCTGTATCTTTCTTCGTGGTGTTTTTCGATCTCTGCTACCATTGCGAACTGAGCCGCAAGAACGTCGAAACCTTCTTCTTTTGCTTCTTTTGCGAACTGAGCGTACATGTCAGTCCACTCATAGTTTTCTCCTTCTGCTGCTGCAAGCAGATTCTGAGCAGTATCTCCCAATTCTCCGAGAGCCTTGAACCACATCTTTGCGTGTTCCTTTTCATTGTCGGCAGTCTTCTGGAAGATAGCCGCAATCTGCTCGTATCCTTCTTTCTTTGCAACGCTTGCAAAATAAGTATATTTGTTTCTGGCCTGTGATTCTCCTGCAAATGCAGTCATTAAGTTAGCTTCTGTCTTAGTTCCTTTTAAGTCCTTCATGTTCATTTCCTCCTGTGATTTTTATAATTTTTCAGATCCGTTTTTCCTGGCGGACCAATGAAATCCATACGCGCCGGTCATTCTCCGGCAGCCTCGCCGGCTTCTTTCTTTCTACATTCGTCACATATATAATAAGCGTTAAGCTCATAAAACAAGATATCATCTCCTGTGACGCTGCGGATAGCCTCCTCCACTCCCGTAAGATGAACGTCTTTTATCCTTCCGCATCTCTGACATATTAGATGATCATGGGGTCTGATCATCGTATCGAATCTGTCAGAAGTACCCGGAAGAGTAATCCTCCTGACGATCCCTTCTTCCGTAAGAGCATTGAGGTTTCTGTACACGGTACCTAGCGCAATGTTAGGCATCTCTTCTCTCGCTCTGAAAAAAATTTCTTCAGCCGACAGGTGCCCATGTGACCGCTCGATTATGGTCAATACCAACTTTTTCTGTTTCGTCACGGTAACACCTTCTTTTTTATTTTTTAGGAACAATTCTTATTCCTAAAATTATAATACGACTTTTAACTCTATTTGTCAAGGGTTATTTTTTCGATTCTGTCAAAAGCTTCTCCGAGCTTTTGGATGCCTACTGTACATGCAAGTCTGAGATATCCTTCTCCGCAGCGGCCGAACGCATTTCCGGGAAGCAGCAACACGTGAGCCTTATCAAGGATCATCTCAGAGGCCTGCGCGCTCGATAAGCCGCTTTCTCTTATATTTATGAAGAGATAAAAGCTTCCCTTTGGCGGCGTTTTAACGCTCATCCAGGAGACTCTGTTGACTCTATCTGCGGCGTAGTTCATCCTCTTCTTATATTCTTCTATCACAGGAGGCTGAACAACTTTTCTGTTCCTGAGAGCATGTATGGCCGCTCTCTGAGACGGAGCAGGAGCCGAATATATTATATTCTCGCTCATATCCTTGAGAACTCTTATTATATAGGAGGGAGCGATGATATTTCCTACCCGCCATCCCGTCATTATGAAATTCTTTGAAAAAGAATTTATGGTTATGGTTCTCTCTCTCATTTTCGGCATACACATAAAAGGAATGAAATCCTTCTCAAAGCTATACGAAGTATATATGTCATCTGCTATGACGATGAGATCATATTTTTCTACTATCTTTGCCAGTTCTTTCATTGTATTTTCAGACAAACAGCTTCCGGATGGATTGGACGGCGTGTTAATTATAAGCGCCTTTGTCCTCTCATTGATGAGGCTCTCGAGGCGGCCTGCGTTGATCTGAAAATCTTCCTCTTCGTAAGTATCAAGCTCTACAGGCACTCCGCCCGCCATCTTCACCTGAGACGTATACGGGGTAAAGAAAGGCGCCTGTATTATGACTTCGTCGCCGTCATCTAAGATAGCCTGCAAAACGCTGTACATGGCGATCAGCCCCGAGGCTGTGACGATCACCTCGTCCTGAGCTATATCCAGATCATATTCTTCTTTATAGAAATTTCTTATCTCCTGCCTCAGTTCAGGATCTCCGTACATGTTGGTATATCTGGTATGACCTCTGAGAGTATCCTCATATGCTCCGTCTATTATTATCTTGTCGGTGATGAGATCCGGGTCGCCTATGCTTAAGTTTATGCAGTCATCATAACGGGCAGCCTTTTCGTTGGTGCTTCCGAAGGGAGTACCTATTTCCTTCCAATATTTCTTTGAAATAAAGCGATGTTTCATTTTTCTTGTCCTCCAGTATTAAATCATATGTTTTCATCGTTGCAGATGAATATTCTAATGGCAAAAGACAATATCTCATAGTTCTTTGTCTCGAACACGTTCATTCCTATTATGTTGCTTATATTCTTCAGCCTGTACCTGATAGTATTTTTATGCTGAAGCATAGCCTGGGCAGTCTTCTGTATATCCGCATCGTTAAGTACGTAATTTATGGCCGTCTCCAGCAGATTACCCTTGGTCTCAAGATCGTAATCCTCGAGAGGCTTTATATAATCACGGCAGAACTCTTTCATTACGCTGTCCGTACAGTAAGGAAGAATCACCTTGTATATACCCAAGTTTTCATAGAGAACATATCCCGACGCCTCGCCGCTGTCCAAAGACGCCGCATATTTGCTTTCTTCGAAGCAGTTCTTTATCTGCCAGAGCAGATGATGTACGGCGCTTATGCCTACCCTGAATCCTCCGGCGGCTTCGCCGAACATTTCTATAAAAGGTTTTGCCAGTTTTTCTGCGTCTACGCATGTAAACATTTCCCTCGAATGAATTATGAAAAATCCATCTCTATAGTAAAACATGGAATCAGAGGCCGTCATGAGACTGCTGTCTTCTATGAGCTTCTCCATTTTCAGATATTCTCTTGGGCCGAACTGCCCCTTGGCCTTAAAGAACATAGCCACCATATCAGTCTTGAAAGTGGGATTTATATCATAGGAAATACTCTCAAGGAGCCGATAGTCGGAGCCGCTCCTGAGGATCTCGTCCACTTTGCTTTCTCTGTAGTGAAGAAGTTCATAATGCCGTATCCTCTCGGAGATCAGCACGATGAGATCCTCAAAGTGAATGTTGCTGCCTTCTATGACCAATATCGGAAAGTTCATGGTATCGGCATATCTTATCACATTCTCATGTATGGGCAGATGAAAGATGTTCTTTATTATCAGCCCGCTGCACTTTCTTGAAGTTAGATTTTTCACTGCGTCCATTATGAGGTATTCGTTGTCTTTGGCATACAGGAAGCTGGTCATTACTATCATATTCTCGTCCCTGAAATTAGTATTGTACCATTTCTCTCTGACTCCCTCGACGAATTCATAATCGAGGATGCCGCATTTTTCGACAGGTTTGTTGAGGCCGCCCCTGCCTGCGATCAGTTTCAGATCGGCAAACTCCGGAAAGTTGCTTATGTCTTCGACGGTTACTTTCATTTTTTCCTCCAGGTAAATATTTATTTTAAAGGTCGGCGTTTCACAGTGCAATCTTTTTATTTTTGTATTATAACACAAATGTATGAAAATTAAATTATGTTTTCGTATAATTTATTGAGATTTTATGTTTTAACCGTGAATTATATAATTAGAGTATAGATAAATGACCGCTTTGAGGAGGAGACATTATGAAGTTAGATGAATTTGTGCTGGAAAACTGGCTCAATCCGGCTGCCAACAGCCCTAAAAACAAAGTATATCTGGGCGGAAGCTGCGTTCTTCCCATGACAGTAGAAGAGCTCTTTGAACTGACAGGAGAAAACCTGGACAGCTTTCTTGAAGATTTAAAAAAGATGAACCTTGGGTACGGCTTCTTCGCCGGTACGCCGAGACTGCGTGAAGCCGTGGCTAAACTATACAAAGGCGTGACGGCTGAAGACGTAATACTGGTGCACGGCGGAACAGGCGCCAACAATACCGTGGTCTATACGCTCATAGAACCTTCGGACAACGTCATCTCCATCATGCCCAACTATCAGCAGTACTACTCTATCCCAAGATCTATAGGCGCCGAAGTCCGGGAGATAGATTTAAAACCTGAAGACGGCTATAAGCTGAATCTTTCTGAGGTGCGCAAGGCTGTAGATTCAAATACGAAGGCTATCATGCTGACGAACCCCAACAATCCGACGGGGTCGCTCCTGGAACCTGAAGAAATGCAGGAGCTGGTGGAGATAGCCAAGTCTGTGGATGCCTGGATAGTATGTGATGAAATGTATCGGGGCCTGAAGAAAGAATATATGCCTTCTATGGCTGATCTCTACGACAAGGCTATAGTGACCTGCAGTTCCTCAAAGATCTATTCTATGGCCGGTACCAGATGCGGCTGGATCATCTGCCGTGATCCCGAAGTCAGGTGGGAGTTGTTCAACAGGAGATCTTATGATTCCATCTGCGGAGGAGTATTTGACGAATGGATCTTCGCCATAGCTCTCGAGCATGCCGACAAGATATTTGAACGCAGCAGAAACATAGTAGAGCATAACAAAGCTATCGTGGATAAATGGCTGGACGGACATAAGTATCTCCATCAGTATGCAGACGCTTACGGAACTACTTATCTCATTCACTATGATCTAAATGTGGATTCGGAAAAATTCTGCGACGATCTGCTGGATCAAAAAGGAGTGCTGATCTGTCACGGAGACTGTTTCTATCTGCCTCATACCTTCCGCCTTTCTCTTTCACACGCAGAGGAGCTGGAAAAAGGCCTAACTCTCATAGATGAATATATCGAGGAGCTGATATCTCAGGGCAAGGCAATAAACCGATAATACCATGAGAAGCCTGTCATATAATGTTTCCTGCATGAGGCCTCTGACGGAGGCTCTCGTGCAATAGAATTTTATGCCGAAAGAGCCCGCACCTCGAAGAGGCGCGGGTTCTTTATCAACAGCATGAAGCGCCCCTCCAAGAGAGGGACGCTTCAGATTTTATTTGAGTTTAGCTACCATTTCTCCCGCCTTTACCTGCTGGCCTTCGGAAATATAGATCTTCTCTACCGTTCCCTTAGCTGTGGCAAGTATATTGGTCTCCATCTTCATGGCCTCGATGACAGCGATAGGCTGCTTCTCCTCAACCGTATCGCCCTCTTTGACGAGAACTCTGATGATGTTGCCCGGGATGTTGGCTCCGACTTCCATCGGATTATCCTCGTCGGCATAGAGAACCGAATTGTTGGAATTGGTCGTGACATCCGTATCCTTTATCTTTATGATTCTGCGGTTGCCGTTGACTTCAAATATCGCTTCTCTGAAGCCTTCATTATCCACAGGCCTTACTTCGTGCAGCTTGACCATGAGAATCTTTCCCTCGCCCAGCTTCACTTCGCAGGTCTCTCCCACTTCCAGGCTGTGGAAGAATATATCCGATCCCATGTAGCGGAAGTTTCCTTCTTTTTTAATGGTCTTGACGTAGTCCTCAAACACCTTAGGATAGATAGCGTAGCTGATAGCTTCTCTGTCTGTTCCCTCCAGGCCCAGATCCTCTCTGAGGTGCTTCTTTATGGCGTCAAAATCTTCCGGCGGAAGCAGTTCTCCCGGCCTGCATGTTATGGCAGGTTTGCCCTTAAGTACGAGTTTCTGCAGCTTTTCAGGGAATCCTCCATGAGGCTGGCCCATCATTCCCTCAAAGTAAGAAACTATTGAATCAGGGAAGTCGATGCCCTTGCCTTTTTCATATATGTTTTCAGGCGTCAGATCATTCTGAACCATGAAGATAGCCATGTCGCCCACCGCTTTCGAGGATGGTGTGACTTTTACGATATCTCCAAGCATTTCATTGACCGCCTTGAACATATCCTTGACTTCTTCAAATTTATGTCCCAGGCCGAAGCTCTCTACCTGAGGCTTCAGATTTGAATATTGTCCTCCCGGAATCTCGTACTTGTATATCTCAGCGGTGGAGGTGACTAATTCGGATTCAAATCCTGCATAAACAGGCCTTACATCTCTCCAGTATTCCGAGATCTTCTGAATCTTGTCGCTGTCTATACCCGTATCTCTGTTGGAGTTTTGCAGAGCGGCTACTATTGAGTTTAAAGCCGGCTGAGAAGTCAGTCCGCTCATGGAGTTGAAGGCTGCGTCCACCACGTCTACTCCTGCCTGAGCGGCCATCAGTGTGGTGGCTACGCCGTTTCCGGAAGTATCGTGAGTGTGAAGATGGATAGGTATACCGATCTCTTCTTTAAGGGTGGATACCAGCTTATAAGCGGCCATCGGCTTGAGAAGTCCGGACATGTCCTTGATGCCCAGCATGTGAGCGCCTCTCTTCTCCAGTTCCTTAGCCATTTCCACATAGTATTTCAAGTTGTATTTAGTTCTGGACTCGTCTAAGATGTCTCCCGTGTAGCACAGGCATGCTTCTGCAATCTTATCCTGCTTAAGGGTCTCGTCGAGAGCTACGGTCATGCCGTCCAGCCAGTTGAGGGAGTCGAATATTCTGAAGATATCTATTCCTGATCTGGCTGATTCTTTTACGAATTCCCTTATGACGTTGTCCGGATAATTTTTATATCCTACCGCGTTGGCTCCTCTTATGAGCATCTGGAACAGGATATTAGGCATCTTCTCCCTGAGAGTATCCAGTCTTTCCCACGGCGATTCTTTGAGGAAACGGTACGACGTATCGAAAGTAGCCCCTCCCCACATCTCTACCGAGAAAAGATCCTTTCCGTAAACCGATACTGCCGGAGCTATCTTCTCCATATCTACAGTTCTCACTCTTGTAGCCATGAGGGACTGCTGAGCGTCTCGCATGGTAGTATCGGTGATGAGAAGCTTCTGCTGCTCTTTTACCCAGTCGGCGACTGCTTTCGGTCCGTTTTCATCCAGCAGCTGCTTGGTTCCTCTGAGTCCGGACAGGTCTTCTTTCTTGAACTTAGGGAAGACAGGAACATTGAACTGCGGTTTATGTCCCTTAGTCTCGTTGACAAATTTGTTTCCGAGGAATTCTATGACTTTCAGCTCGTTATCTTCTACCTTTTCAATATTGAGCAGGTCAGGCGTGTTGGCTATGAATCCCGTATCGCACATTCCGGCAGCGAAAGTAGGATGGTTCAGCACGTTGAGCATAAATGCGACGTTGGTCTTGATACCCTTTATCACCATCTCCGAAAGAGCTCTTATAGCCTTTCTTCTGGTATCTTCGAAAGTCCTGCTGAAGGCCGTCACCTTTACCAGCAAACTATCGTAGAAAGGTGTTATCTCAGAGCCCTCGAATCCGTTTCCACCGTCCAGACGAATACCGAATCCGCCCGGGCTCCTGTAGTTTTCTATTATTCCTGTGTCAGGCATAAAGCCGTTTGCAGGATCCTCAGTAGTGATTCTGCACTGTATCGCATGGCCTGTCACCTTGATGGCATCCTGATCAGGAATGGCGATTTCCGGTGAATTCAGGGCGTATCCCTGAGCTACCAGAATCTGATCCTGCACTATGTCTATACCCGTCACAATCTCAGACACAGTATGCTCAACCTGGATCCTCGGGTTCATCTCGATGAAGTAATGCTGTCCCGTCTTGTCAACCAGGAATTCCACTGTTCCGGCGCTTCTGTAATCTACGGCATGAGCGATCTTCAGCGCATCCCGGCAGATATCTTCTCTCTGCTGATCTGAAAGGCACAGGGCCGGTGTAAATTCGATGACTTTCTGATGTCTTCTCTGTATGGAACAGTCTCTCTCAAAGAGATGAACTATATTTCCGTATTTATCTCCCAGTATCTGCACTTCTATGTGCTTAGGGTTTTCTAAGTATTTTTCAATGAATATGTCGTCTATTCCGAAAGCCTTGGCCGCTTCGCTTCTGGCGCTTCTGAACTGAGGAAGGAGTTCTTCAGAATTCTGGACTATTCTCATTCCTCTGCCGCCGCCGCCGGCCGCTGCTTTGAGCATCACAGGATACCCGCACTTTTCTGCGAATTCAACTGCTTCCTCTTCTGTCGTTATGGCTTTCTCCACTCCCGGGATAGTAGGAACTCCCACATCGCTGGCCACGATCTTGGATTTTATCTTATCTCCCAATCTATCCATCATCTCGGCTGTAGGGCCGATGAATTCTATCCCCGCGTCCTGACAGGCCTTGGCGAATTCAACGTTCTCAGCTAAAAATCCATAGCCCGGATGTATAGCGTCAACGCCTTTTGCCTTGGCTAAAGCTATGATTTCGTCGATACTAAGGTATACTCCCACAGGAGTCTTGCCTTTGCCTATCTGGTAAGCCTCGTCTGCCTTGGTCCTGAACAGAGAGTTTTTATCCTCTTCTGAATATATCGCGACTGTTCTTATTCCCAGTTCGCGGCAGGCCCTGAAAACTCTGATTGCAATTTCTCCTCTGTTAGCAACCAATACTCTTTTGAATTTTTTAATTTCTCCCATTTTAATCTCCCTAAAAAATTACTCTCTCACGCGTACGTCCATCCGCGGATATGGTATTGTAATACTTGCCTCATCAAATGCTGCTTTAACTTCCTCTTCCAAATAATATTTTACGTCAAAGTATTTGGAAGTTTTACACCAGACTTTTAGATCCAGCTCTACGGAACTCGCCTGATGCTGACTTACGCCTACCACGGGAGGCGGCGTATCCAGCCCGTCAGGACATTTCATCGCTACGGCGTTCAGGACGTCTTTCGCCTTTGCAATGTCCGTATCGTATGCCACACTGAAAACGCAGTCTACTCTTCTGATGTCCTCTTTGGAGTAATTCACGATCACAGATGTGGTTATGGTGCCGTTGGGGATGGTGACGACTTTATTGTCATAAGTCTTTAAGGTGGTGACAAGGAGATCTATGCTTTCCACCATTCCTTCCACTTCGGACACATTTATAACATCGCCTTTTTTAAAAAGCTTGTTAGCCAGTATCAGTACGCCTCCGGCTATATTGCCGAGGCTGTCTTTGAGAGCCAGCGCTATGGCCGCTCCCGCTGCCCCAAGCACCGTGACAAGCGGAGCAGTGGGGACTTTCAACTTTCCCAATATCACCACTGTCAGCACTATATACAGGACAGCTCTAATCACGTTTATTATAAATTTATGCACTGCTTCATCGAGATGACTCCCCGATAGAGCTTTTTTCATGATTGAAGACGCGATCTTTATGAATATCAGACCTGCGCCGCTCCGGCCAAATTTCCCAAAAAACTGCCGGATAAAAAATTTAACAGCCCGGACATTCTCTCGCCCTCCTATTCATAGACTCTGCCGCTACGGCGTCTTTCCAGTTCGCGAAGCAGTTTTTTGCGAAGTCTTATGTCGTCCGGAGTTATCTCTACCAGCTCGTCGTCTGCGATGAACTCGAGAGCTTCTTCGAGGGTAAAGGTCCTCGGAGGAGACAGTTTTATAGTATCGTCGGAGCCGGCTGCCCGCATATTGCTCACTCTCTTGGCTTTGCACGGATTCACCACCATGTCGTCGTTTCTGGAATTCATCCCAACGATCATTCCCTCATACACATGAGTTCCCGGTTCCACGAACATCTGCACTCTCTCCCCGATATTGAACAGGGCGTAAGGAGTGCATACTCCTTCCTCCTGGGCAATGGCTACGCCGTTGGTCCTCTGAGGAATTTCTCCCTTGTACTCGTCAAAGGAGTCGAATCTCCTGACCATGGTGCCCTCTCCTCTGGTATCATTGATGAATTCGCTTCTATAGCCCAAAAGCCCTCTGGTAGGGACAAGGTACTCTATTTTCGAATAGCCGTTTTCTGCGGACATCTGAGTCATGAGCCCTTTTCTTATGTTGAGTTTGTTGATTACCGTTCCCGAATATTCGTCGGGAACCGTGATGACCACTTCTTCTATAGGCTCCAGCACCTTGCCGTGCTGGCCTTTTCTCAGTATGACCTCCGGCTTGGATACCGCCAGTTCATATCCTTCTCTCCTCATGTTCTCTATCAGTATGGAGAGGTGGAGTTCTCCTCTGCCCGAGACTTTGAAACAGTCGGTGGAATCGGTCTCTTCAACCATGAGTCCCACGTTTACTTCCAGCTCCTTGTTCAGTCTCTCTCTTATGTGGCGGCTGGTCACGTATTTTCCGGACTTTCCGGCAAACGGCGACTTGTTTACCATGAAGTTCATGCTGAGGGTAGGCTCTTCTATGTGAATCATCTCCATCGGCTGAGGGTCTTTTGGGTCGCATATGGTCTCGCCTATAGAAATATCCGAGATTCCGGAAATTACCACGATGTCTCCGCACTGGGCTTCCGGTACCGCCACCCGCTTAAGCCCTCTGTATACGAAGACTTGATTTATCTTTCTCTGTACCATGGAACCGTCGGCCTTGGCGACAGCTACCTGCTGTCCTTCTTTTATAACGCCTTTAGTTACTCTGCCGATGCCAAGTCTGCCTATATAATCGTCATAGGCCAGGGTGGAAACCTGCAATTGCAGCGGTTCTTCGGTGAGATCCGGATAAGGCTCGCAGTGCTTTATTATGGTGTCGAACAGAGGAGTTATATCAAGTCCGCCGTAGCCGGCAGGACTCTTCTTTATCTTCTCTTCTCCTTCTCCTACGGTCATGCCTTTTATGTCTTCAGGTTCATAGACTGCTATACCCTGACGGGCTATTCCGTACAGTATAGGGAAATCCAGTTGTCTGTCGCTGGCCTCAAGGTCCATGAACAGCTCGTATACTTCATCCACCACTTCATCTATACGGGCGTCTTTCTTATCCAGTTTGTTGATGAATAATATGGGGTTTATCCCCTGTTCCAGTGATTTTTTAAGTACGAACCTGGTCTGGGGCATAGGTCCCTCGCTGGAATCTACCAGCAGGATGACCGTATCCACCGTCTTCATTATTCTCTCTACTTCCGATGAAAAGTCGGCGTGTCCCGGCGTATCTACGATGTTTATCTTTACATCTCCGTGCATTACCGAACAGTTCTTGGAATATATGGTTATGCCTCTTTCTCTTTCTATGTCGTCTGAATCCATCACGCAGTCGGCCACCTCTTCGTTGGCTCTGAATACGCCGCTCTGGTTTAAGAAAGCGTCTACCAACGTGGATTTTCCGGCGTCGACGTGAGCTATGACAGCGATATTTATTATCTTTTGCTTGTCGATCATATGGAAATAGTCCTTCTTTCTGGTTTGATATATTATTTTATCACAATAAAGGGGCGAATACAATGGGTGCAAGAATTGTTAAAAAAGTATTTTATCCTATGAAACTATTGCCGGATCACGGCTCTCCCATCACCGCTTAATGCGCTGTGCCGCGCAGACAGGAACGCAAGACAGATGAAGGGCTGCCCGGTTCGTGAGACTGCCTCATGGCGCTGCGCCGTTCAGACACAAATTCCCGGTTCTCTTAAAATATCGAATGTTTGCGAGAATTTTCGGCGGCTTATTCTCGTAAAACCGTAAATTAAATCTATTTACGAGACTTTTTTAACGGAATCTGCAAGGAAAATGACTGTCAGGCGCTTTTTTCCTCTTCATTATGAAATTTTTTTCTCTCAAACATGCCATAATTCAAAGGTACCGAGACTTTCATACAAAAAATTCCCGCAAAACAAGAAAAAATCACAAAAACCGAGACTAAGCAGTTTTTCATCTCACGGATTACCCTGAGTTTGCGTCTGATTTTTCTGTTTCAGCCTCTGTACAAAGAAGCAGACCCACGCCTGCGAAGAGACGTCAAAGAACCGCCTGCGCTATGATTCACAAGAGTCAGATCTACAGCATATTATGATATATGAATTTTTAGGAGGTGTTTTGATGGCTTCAGTTTTCTTGAGTCCTTCTACCCAGGAATACAATATAACCACCACAGGAAACAGCGAAGAATATTATGCCAATTTGATAACCGACGCGATGATACCTTATCTCAATGCCAGCAACATCAGCTACGGCAGAAACGATCCGGACGGAAATGTAAATACATCCATAGCCATGTCAAACGCAGGCAATTACGACCTTCATGTAGCTATACATTCCAATGCGGCGCCGGAACATCTTTCCGGGATGCTGCGTGGCTCCGATGTATATTATTACAGGGACAGCGTCAGAGGAAAAGCTGCCGCGGAAATTTTCGCCAATAATCTTAAACTGGTATATCCAAATCCGTCCGACGTCACCGCAGTGCCCAATACGACGCTGGCCGAGCTTCGCAGAACCAGAGCTACCACCGTTCTTCTCGAGCTGGCTTATCACGATAATCCCCAGGACACTCAGTGGCTGGTGAATAACATAGAAGAGATAGCAAAGAATCTTTCTCTTTCTATAGCTGACTATCTGGGCGTAGAGTTCGTAGAGCCGTAAACCTTGATAAAGCCGTCAGGAGAATAAGCGATTTTCTCTATGAGAATCGCTTTTTTTATGTTAGAATGATCTCATGAACAGATTAGATGAATTATTTGAAGAAATTTTCAGAAGAGAGAGTCCTGTCAAAGTCGTACTCTCCGGAAAGCGCCGCAAAAGTCAGAGATGCGCAAAGGTTACTATGCGGCCTGTAGAATCTTCTCGAGGTCTTTGTTTTCAGGCCGAATACAGTTTCGAAAAGAAAGTCACTCATGAGAACATAGATCCTTCTGCGGCTCCGGAATTCTGCGTCCGACTCATGAAAGAAGATTTTAAGCAGGCCAACGTATTTACCGCTGCGTCCGATATACAGATACTGGCCTCTAAGCCGGAAAATCCGAAAGTGACGAGGCGAGAGTCTTCACTCAGCTGTACCGACCTCTCACACAACAGGACTAAAAACTATATCATCCCCGACGGCGACCCTTGCGATTTTCTGATACACCTGGGAGTCATGGACACGTCGGGCAAAGTTATACCGAAGCATTACGGAAAATTCAGGCAGATCAACAGATATCTGGAGATAGTCAGCGATTCTCTGCCATATCTGGCAGAAAGCCCCTCTCTTTCAAGACCGCTTAAGATAATAGATTTCGGATGCGGCAAGGCTTATCTGACTTTTGCCATATACCATTATCTGCATGAGATAAAAGGTCTAAACGTTAAGATCATAGGGCTGGACCTCAAAAAAGATGTGATAGAGTTCTGCAGCAGAGTCGCAGAAGATCTCCATTATGACGATCTGAAATTTATGATAGGCGATATTGCCGATTATACTAACGACTCCGCCGATATGGTAGTAACGCTGCACGCCTGTGATACCGCCACAGATTATGCCCTCATAAACGCCGTCAGGTGGAACACCAAGGTGATACTCAGTGTGCCATGCTGTCAGCACGAGCTCTTCAGCCAGATAGACAACGATCTCCATCAGCCTATGCTCAAGCACGGTATTCTGAAAGACAGGCTGACAGAATATCTGACCGACGGCCTTAGAGGCCTTAAACTTGAAAGCTGCGGATATGACGTTTCCATGATCGAATTTACGAGTCTCGAGCACACTTCTCGCAATATAATGATAAAGGCCGTCAAGAAAAGCGGCCGAAATAAAGATGACGCCAGATCGAAAAAAGCCCTGCGCCAATATGAACAGCTCCGGGATTTCTATAACGTAAAACCTTCCATAGATATATTATGAGATATCGATAAGGGGGCTTCAGACCTGAAGCCCCCTTATTTGTTTTCTATTCGTAATCTTTCGGATCGAATTTCTCGAAGATGGCCGCGGCGCCTATGGCCTCGGTTTTTTTCATATCTTTATAGTTTCTTATGGTCCAGAGGAACTTTGCTCCTCTGTATTTGACAAAAGCCTCTTCTTCTCTGTCTTCGAATCTATAGGCCACAAAATCGGGCCGGCTGAGAAGATTTACCCACAAGTTCCTGAGGAGGAATTCCTGTATTCCGTTGACGCTGCCGTCCTTTTTAAGGGACCCGGCAAGCTGTCCTCTGACTATATCGGGCCTATTCTTTCTGAACCACCTCACGGCCTGGGGGTCAAAGGACTCTATGCAGTACATCCCCTCATAAGCATCGAGGGCTTCCATCACGCGCAGACACAGCCCGCAATGATTCTTTCCTCTGGTCTTCAGTTCTATTACCAGCGGGACTCTGCCTTCTACTGCCGAAAGCACCTCTTCTAATTCCGGCATGGGTTCCATACTCTCTTCGAGAAAATACACCTTTGCTTCTGCCAGATCCATATCTTCTATATCCATATCCACGCCGCACGTTCTCTTGAGACTCGAGTCGTGTATGACTGCAAGTCTCCCGTCCTTAGTCAGGTGAACGTCCAGTTCGATGCCAAATCCGTGAGCTACCGCATGGCGGAATGCTGTCATAGAATTTTCTGGCACTTTAGGTTTATTATGAAATCCCCTGTGAGCATATCTGTGCTTCAATAATTCTCTTAATGTCTTTCTCTTATCCATATTTCGAATCCCCCTGCTCATCTTCTAATCGTCTACATCGAAAGCTTCCAATCTGCTCTTGGCTATCTCCGGCTTGCTGTCGCCATGCCTGACCATCGTCATAGTCACGAAAGCCGCTGCGCAGAAACATACGGCATAAGGAAACAGCGTCCAGTAACCCACATGCTCCAGGAACCATCCTGAAAGTATCGGCGTGAACACCTGCGCCGCCATCGAAAACGTATAGTAAGTACCTGTAAACTTTCCTATGTCGCTTCCCCTGCACATCTCTACTACCATAGGGTAAGAGTTGACGTTAATGGAGGCCCATGCCACTCCTACCAGGAAAAACACTATATTTACGGCGAAATTCGGCTGCTTGAACAAAAATCCCGCAAAAAAGCTCAGTCCCAGCAGAACTACCCCAAACAGTATCACCTTTTTTCTTCCGAACCTGCTGGATACGATTCCTACAGGTATGAAAGATACCAGGGCTCCTACCGAAGCTACCATAAGAGCTCCCGCAAAAGAACCGCCTTCCATGCCCCACATTTCCGAAGCATATCTTGAGAAAGCCGTAGTCACCGCATTGTAAGCCATATACCAGAACGCCACGGAAAAAAGCAGAAAGATGAGGCTCTTTCTCACAGGCGCGGAAAGTCTTGCTCCTCCGCTTTCATCTTCCGTCTCCTCTTCTTCTATTATACCCCAACGCTTTTCCTCAGCGATTCTCTCGGCTGACATCTTATTTTCATCTACTTTAAACAAGACTATGAGAAGCGATATCACCATTATGACTGCTATGGATATGAACACAGGCTCGTAATCGGGCGTCTGTCCCTCTCCCACCAGCAGCATTATAAGGCTCAGCGCCATGATTATTCCTATGGCTCCCATCAGATTTATTATGGCGTTACCCTTAGACCTGAGAGGCTTTGGAGTGACGTCAGGCATCAGAGAAACCGCAGGAGAACGATATATGCTCATGGATATCAGAGTCGCCAGCAGTATCACTATGAACAACGTCAGATTGTGTCCGTTTGCCGCCGCAGGAAGTATCAGCATAAAGACGACCGAAAGAATCGTTCCCACCAGTATAAACGGAGTACGTTTTCCACGCTTGCTGTTTACACGATCCGACCATGCTCCGAACACGGGCAGCAGTATCAGAGCAAAGATATTATCAAGAGCCATTATTCCTCCTGACAGAGTATCTCCTATTCCGAAAAAATATTTAAGTATGAGAGGAATTATGCTGTCGTACATCTGCCAGAATGCGCTGATGGCCAGAAAAGCAAACCCCACTAAAACAGTCTTTTTGTTGTCAAGTTTCATCTTTGATTCTCCGATGTAATTCTTCAATATCTCTGAAAACGTATGTCGGTCTTATACCCGTCTTTTCTATGTCTGCTTCGGTCCCTTCTCCCGAAAGAACGAAGCAGGTGTCCGTCCCGGCGTTTATGCCGCAGGCGATATCGGTGTACAGCCTGTCGCCTATCACCACAGTCTCCCGGCAGGTAAATCCCGTCCTTTTCATGGCCATAAGCGCCATCTTCGGCTCGGGTTTACCTATGAATACCGGCCATCTGCCCGTAGCTTTTTCTATCATCCAGCACATGCTGCCGCAATCCGGCACGTATCCGAAATCCGTCGGACACACCCAGTCGGGGTTAGTGGCAAAGTAGCTTCTTGAGCCTTGGGACAGCAGTTTGCACACATCCTTCAGCTTTTTATATGTAAGCTCCCTGTCAAAGCCGCACAGTACTATCTCGACGTCATCTTCCGCCTCTTCCGTTACGTTAAATCCGAAAGTCCGCAGGTAGTCTTTAAAAGATTCTGTCCCCATCACATACATCTTTTCTCTTTTTCTGTCCTCTAATAACTCTGCGGAAGCGTCCGCAGAAGTCAGAAATTCTTCCGGCTTTGCCGTGACGCCCATTCGGCTCAGTTTGTCTATATAATCGCAGACTCCCTTTGAAGAGTTATTGGTCATAAAAATATATTGGCCGCCTCTGTCCTTTATTCCCTGAAGAAATTCAGCGGTTCCCGAAAGCAGTCTGTCGTCTATATAAAGAGTTCCGTCCATATCTAAAAGAAACAGTTTCTTGTCTTTCAACCCCATCTCAACATTCTCTCTTTCTGTATCGGCGCCTGCCTGTATCAAAATATATTGAGAGGCTTTCTTCTGGCCTTTACTTCTTCGGGTATAGGCTTCTTGTTCTTTCTCCTGGTAGCCCACCACACGCGGTTAAAGCTTATTCCAAGGCACATTACCCAGGCCAGGAACCAGAACCAGAACAGCAGTACTACTATATTGGAAAACGAGCCGTAAAGTATATTGTAATTAGTCGATATGGTAGTATATATGCTGTAAAAATAGGTCACTGCCAAAAATCCCACAGCAGCGAATATGCTTCCCGGGACGATATCCCTGAAAGGAACTCTCTGAGTAGGAAGCATATAGTAGTTATAAGATATCATGAGAAAATACAAGGCCATAGCTACGGGCCATCTCAGCAGAGTCCATGCGATGGCCGAAATTTCCTGCCCTACTACGGCGCCGAACACCAAGTTAAGTATGAGTTCGCCGTATACCAGAACTACCAGAGAAAAGACTATGGTAAATATGGTCATCAGTATGGTCCTCACCGATCTCAGCCGGTCTCTGACGTATCCTTTCCCTAAAACTTTGCCGTCCGTAAGAGTATAGTTGGTAACTCTCATTATGGCAAACTGGGCTCTGGAGGACGACCAGAGGGCTATGACCGCCAGAAATAAATTGTTTGCCCCAGAAGGGGAGTATTCCAATAGAGACAGGAGCGCATCGGCTCCTTCCATGGTAACATTTTCGTTTATCCACTTGCTCACCTCAGAAAGAGGCAGGGAAAACAGTCCCAAAAGCTGGGACATCAGTATAAATATAGGCACTATAGAAAGAAAGAGGGAAAAAGCTATCTGAGCTGCGACGCCCTGATAAAAAGGGTCCGAAAACTGATCCAGCATCATGAACAGCATCTTCTTGGCCCTTATTCCCGCGTACTTTAACTTTCTCTTCATAGAATCACCTTTCTGACAATAGTTTTTCCAGTTTCTCAAGGGCTTTGGCCCTGTGGCTCACAGCGTTCTTCTCTTCTTCTGTGAACTGGGCGAAGGTCTTATTATACCCGTCGGGTACAAACAGCGGATCGTATCCAAAACCATTTTCTCCCGCTTCAGCCCCGATTATTCTTCCGCTACATTCGCCTCTTGCCACGATGGTCTCTCCGTCCGGAAACATCAGCGTTATTACGGATACGAACTTGGCCTTTCTCTCGTCTCCCACCTGATTCTTCAGAAGCTTCAGAAGCTTTTCGTTATTCTTATGATCATCGCAGTCTCTTCCGGCGAACCTGGCCGAATATACGCCGGGCGCGCCGCCCAGATAATCCACCATCAGACCCGAGTCGTCGGCTATGGTGATCTGACCTGTAACTTTCATTATCTCACTGGCCTTCTTATAGGAATTTTCTTCAAAAGTCTCTCCGTCTTCTTCTATCTCGAAAGGAGGTACTCCCGCATCGTCTCTGGATACGACCTTCATTCCGAATTTATCCATGATAGCCTGAATTTCTTTTATCTTATGAGCGTTAGATGACGCTGCTATTATAGTTTTCATATCGTCTGAATCTCTCCTGTTATTTGTTTTTGTATCTGATGCAGCTGCCTGCATCCTTCAGCCGCCAGAAAAAGAAGTTCATTTAGCTCTTCTCTGCAGAACGGTCTGTCTTCTCCCGTACCTTGTATCTCTATATATTCTCCTCTGTCGGTCATGACCACGTTCATATCCACCATAGCCTTAGAGTCTTCTGCATAGCACAGATCCAATAATTTTTCGTTCTCCACTATCCCTACGCTGACGGCAGAAACGAATCCGTTTAAGGGTATATCTTCTATCAGCCCTTCTCTCTTCATCTTCTTCATGGCCTCCGCCATGGCCACAAAGGCGCCTGTGATGGAAGCCGTCCTGGTACCCCCGTCGGCCTGGATGACATCGCAGTCTATCCATATAGTCCTCTCCCCAAGCTTATCCATATCTGCTACCGATCTCAAAGCTCTGCCTATGAGCCTTTGTATCTCGACGCTTCTTCCGTCAGTCTTTCCTCTGTCTCTCTTTTTTCTGGTCTCGCATGACCCGGGAAGCATGGCGTATTCGGCCGTTACCCAGCCGAGGCCCTTGCCCTCGAGGAACGGCGGTACCTTTTCCTCGACCGACGCGGTGCAGATGCCGCCCAATCTGCGGCTGCCCAGCCGCGGCTTGATATGCCGCTCCAGGATCGCCCGGTATTTGATGTAGCTTGATTCCCGAATTTCGTCTCGCTTCCGCAGGAGCCAGGCATCGCACAGCGCAGAAAAGCAGGGTTGCTCCGTATTGGCGCATCTTACCCGGAGCCGCACGTTCGGCTTGCATTTCGGGCCGGGACTGCTCCCGAGGGACGGCCGTTCCTTCTTCTGCTTGCGGATCCATTCGCAGTTGATCATGTTGCTTCCTCCGATCAAAGATTCGTTTTCCCTTGCGGGTACTTCTATTTTAACGGATCCGAAAGTCGATTCCCTGTGCCCGACCCGGCTCTGTCTCCGGCAGCGGAGTATGGCGCTGCACAAGGGATGACCTGTTATAAGTCTAAAATCAGTTCGCTTTTTGGTGAAAATTGCCAAAAAGAGCGGCTTTGTATTGATTTATTGAGTTCATCGTTTTATAATATTTGCGTTAAAAAACTTGGCAGCATTCTCGTAGAGTGGCATACTCTGCGAAAATTTCTTCCAAAATGCAACTAGAGATGACGTAAAATGCAGAATTTCTTCCGCGGCAGTGCCGGATTTCGACGAAAAAACCGCAATGCAGGACCGACAAAAAATCCCGCTCCGGGGCAGTGCACATGCACCGCTCCGGAGCGGGAAATTTATGTGCGCCCGGTGAGCGCACGTTCTATAGGGTGAAAGTCCCGAGTCCGCCCGGTAGCGGGAAGGGCTAGCCAAAGGCAAGGGTGTCCATCGTGAGGTGGAATCTGAAGAAAGCCGGATTTTGGGAGTTGAAAGGTCTCCCAATGGGCAAAACTCTGGCCTGACGAACAGAAATCGCATATAAGGCCGTCAGCGAGGGTAAGTTTGCATAACAAAACAAAGCCCAGTAGCTACACGGAATCGCTTTCGGTAAATGCGGCAGGTAAAGAGGGAAAGAATGTGTGAGTACCCGGGGAGGTCTTGCCGACGCAAAAAAAAATGCGCAGTAACAACGAACGGCAAGAAGTCAGCAGAGGCCATAGTACCGGAAAAAAATCCGGAAAGGGCTGAACAATCGTTAGTCCTTAGTAGATTTCGGAAGGAGGTCAACATGAAGAACGCAGAATATCAGGGAAGCCTGAGCTGCCCACAAAGAGATAGTGCGGAACACAAAGGGTATGCGGGAGCGCAGAGTGTTGGCAGTCAGGAAGGAAAGGAACAGGGCGGTGCAGACTTGCTTGAAAGGATTCTAAGTAGGGAAAACCTGAACAGAGCCTACAAGCGGGTCAAAGCCAACAAAGGAGCGCCGGGAATCGACGGAATGACCGTCGAGGATGCGCTGCCTTGGCTGAGAGAACACCGGGAAGAACTTCTGGAAACAATTCGGCAAGGGAAGTACAAGCCCCAGCCGGTGCGCCGGAAGGAAATCCCTAAGCCGGATGGCGGGGTACGAAAGTTGGGAATCCCAACGGTCGTAGACCGCATCATCCAGCAGGCAATCGCACAGCAGCTAACCCCAATCTACGAACCGTTGTTCTCGGATTTAAGCTACGGCTATCGTCCGGGCAGGAGTGCGCAGATGGCGATTCAAAAGGTGAAGGAATATGCGGAGCAGGGCTATACACAAGCGGTACTTGTGGATTTGTCCAAATACTTCGATACCCTGAACCATGAATTGCTCATGAACCTTCTGCGGAAGAACATCCATGACAAACGGGTCATTGAACTCATTAAGAGATACCTGAAAGCGGGAGTGATGGAAAACGGACTGCTGGTGAAAACAGAAGAAGGCTCTCCCCAGGGAGGCCCACTTAGTCCCTTGCTTGCTAACATCTACCTGAACGAATACGACTGGGAGATGGCAAGACGGGGAGTACCTGTCATTCGATATGCGGATGATATTGTGGTACTGGCCAAAAGCAAACGGGCAGCAGAGAGGCTTCTGGAAACCACCCGGCGGTATCTTGAGGGGAAACTAAAACTCAAGATGAATGTGGGGAAAAGTAAAGTGGTCAGCGTGTTTGCAATCCGAAATTTTAAGTTTCTGGGCTTTGCGTTAGGGAAGGGCAAGAACGGCATTTACATTCGAGCGCACACAAAGTCCTTGAAGAAAGCCAAGGCCAAGCTAAAAGAGCTGACTTCCCGCAGTCAGGGCAGAAATGTCCGGGTCGTGATGCAGAAGGTAAAGGTCTACATCCGGGGCTGGCTGGGCTACTTCGGAATTGCGAGTATGAAGACAACCATGCGAGAATGGGACAAGTGGCTGCGCCGCCGGTATAGAAGCTACATCTGGAAACAATGGAAGAAACCCAAGACAAGAGCAAAGAGCCTTATGCAATTGGGGATACCAGAGTGGCAGGCAAGGGCGGTAAGCAATTGCCGGAAAGCCTACTGGCACATGGCGAAGAACGGTCATGTACAAAGGGCAATCTCGAAAGAAAGACTCGCACGGGCAGGATACTACAGTATCCTAGACCGGTACGAGTCTGTGCACTTATGCGATTGAACCGCCGTGTACCGAACGGTACGCACGGTGGTGTGAGAGGACGGGACTAAACGTCCCTCCTACTCGGTTAAAACCAGCTACGCTTCCGCTTCGTCACGAGTTATTGTGTAATACGAAAGGACTTCGAGAATTTCCTTATCATTGCAGCTAATATCGTCGCTTTTGAATTTATTTAGAGCAATGATCGATTTTGCTAGTTCGAGCTTTTGTGGTGGTAATGACCGAAACTTTTCCCACCATTCATTAGCTAAATCGCAATCGTGCATTGTGACCGTTGTGTATTTCCCGGAAAGTCGAGAACGAAGATCTGCATCATAGATTCTCCGGTAGATAATAAAAGTTTCGGGCATCCATAGGATTTTTATGAACTCATCTATATCTCTGCCGAAGGCTTCCTCAAAAAAGTCTACGCCACGACCGATTTTTCCTTTTGTTGAGTTAAGGACAGCTTGCACCGCACGAATAAACTTCCGGTTCCAATGTTTACCGATATAATCACGGTTCATAAAAAACTCCTTATCATTTATCGGATGATACTTCATTGGAAAGGAGTAGATGCTGGCCCCTAATTCTTCGCAGAGGTCAACATTAAGCCTCAAACGGTAGTATAATTCTTCGGGTTTATCTTCAAAATTATATAGAAGGTAATTTGAAAGACTCTTAATGCCGCTCTTAACAGCGATACGAACGGATTTTTCATATATATCCCTTAGGTTCCAGTGATCAAAAGCGATACGCAAAGGCTGTATGTTAACTTCGGACAATTTCTTTATATTGGCTTCTGTAATTAGTCTGGAATCGATTCCTTGATTAAAGTCGACAATGCGCTTCCTTTTTGATGGTTTATGGGTCTTCTCATATAATGGACGCACATACTCATCTAATCCAAGAATATCTTCTTTGGATGCAGTATAGTAATAAAGGCAATGCGCGGTTTCCAAGGCAAGATAGAGCTCTGTTTTTTCTGCGCTATCTTTTAGTTTTGCCATTATCTCTCTGTATATGGAGATGGCCTTACGGATATATGCACGGTCATTGTACGAATCCTTAAGATTATTGATCATAATCTCATATTCATTTGGCGGAGTATAAGTTGCACCAACCCCAAAACCACAATCTCGGATTTCGTTAATAATCTGGTTATAGTATTTTGAAGCTAAAACATTGTTATCAAGGAGAAGAAGATCTTTTCTTGCACCAAAGCGTTCATCGGTATGTTGAATGCGTTGCCGCAGATTTATGTAATCGCAATACTGCGGCTCAAGCTTAGGAACAGCGCAGAATTTACATTTATTGACGCATCCTCTTGTCATATAGGCAAAATAGGCATTGTTTGCGGGATAAACATAATCTATTTCTTCGAGAATAGAATAATCAAGCGGAAGCTCGTCGATAACCAGATTGTTGCCCTCATCAATATCTCCGGGGTGGTTAAGCAATCCAACAAACGGTTCAATGCCGGTAGCTTCATATACCTCGGTAGGAAGTAACGAAGACATAATGCCGCCAATCATTACATCCTCCGGTTTTTTGCAAAGCTGCTTTGCAAAATTGATTGTGTCAATGGTTATATCCCAATAAAATGTAAATAGTGTAGTAATGCCGACTTTGTCAAACCTTGGATTTGTAAAATATTCTTTATCCTTATATTTTTTTCGATATGCTTTGATTGCGTCCAACACGGCTTCATCTTGAAATATGGGGTCTTCAATTTCTTCGAGTATTGCATATTTGCCAATCTTAATAAAATTAAAGAGCGTCGGGTAATAATCCTTCCAAAATACTTCCGGAAAGATAATTGATAGGTGGTTAATAAGGTCATCACAAATCAATTCCACAGCGAAAGAACGCATATCGCCTTTATAAAATCGCACATCATCACCAACTGTACGATAATAGGTCGCTAATTTCATCAGTCCCATTGGAGGGTATTTGTTTTTGTAGTTAGGCTCAATGAGCAAGACTTTTCTGTTCATAGGGGAATTATCTCATCTCTTCCTTAATTTTGGTAATAATCTGCTCGGCAATGTCCTTAGGAGCAATATCGGTAATAATGGATAAAATCTTACCAACTAGTTTTCGCTCGCTTCTTGAAAGCTTGGACATACCAGTTGTAACAAATGGTTTCTTCTTGTCGTCATCGTTGGTCGCAACAGTTGTTGTCTCGGCCTTTTTCTTCAAGGCATCTGCTGCGTATTTTTTTCCAATGCTTTTTCTGACTTCGGACAAAGGAGAAGCACTATCACTGCTATCAAGTTTGTCCAAGCGCTTGCGCGCTTCTTCGGCACTTTTCTTTGCCCTGTCAATATCAAATTGCAGTTTTTGACGCTCTTCTTCATTAACAAAGCCTTTTTCCTGCTCTTTCTTTTGATACTCGGCAACTTTGCTAAGATATTCTTCTTGACGCTTATAATCATTCTTAACACGGTTTGCTTCGTAATAGAGCTTGTGCAGGACATCAAAAAAGTACTCTCTTAAAAGGTCCTCAAACAAAACCCGAGTCTCATTTTCGTTGAAATAGTTACGTTGGGAGTTGGGTATTAGATTTCGACTTGCCGCAAAGACTTCGCCAACAAAATAGTAATTGCCACGGTTTTCTTTGAAAAGAGGCTGCAGGGCATCGTCATTTCCTAATTGAATATTTGCACTTCTTACACGCAAACCACGCATATGATTTATACTCGGAATCTGTTTTTCAAATCTTGACAGTCCTATCCACATCCAAGCAATCAAATTACCTGAATTATCTCGGAAATCCTTGAATTCTAGCCGAGAAATTTCATCATAATTCTTCAAAGCGGCCCCGCTTTGTTCTTTTAACTTAGTTGTGTATTCCTTGAAAATTTGCGAACCATTTACTCTTACGCAATATTCATCGATATGATAACCAATGGAATTTGCATAATCGTAGATTTGATTGCGCAAAATAAAAGTATTTTTGTATGGAACAGGGGCAACAAAACTAAGATATTCACGAACTTTTGCATCATCAAGCAAGTCTGTATTTTCTTTATTGATGTCGAACATTTCAACTTCAAAATAATGTTCGTTTTCATTTTCAACATCAGTAGTGTACGCTACAATTGCATCCCAGATTTCGTCCAAGGTATATTTCTTGTTCTCTACAAGCATCGCTCTCATTTTCTGCGCATCACAGGTCATAATTGACTTAATACTTTCTCCAAGATAACTTGTAGTAAACTTTATTGTTTTACAGTAGGCCAAGCCGCAAAGACGTCCTATACCACGAAAACCCTTATTTTTTCCAATTTCCTTGTTGCTGTTAGCAATGTCACCAACATCTTCAATAAAGTTGGCTGCTCTTACACCAGTGGCATTATCTTTAATGCTTATATATCGTTTTTTGCTATCGATATAAATATCGACATTTCCTTCATCCGGCGAGAGAATACCTAATTTAATTGCAAGATCAATTTGGTCACAAGCGTTCTGAATATATTCTCTATATATAACCTTTGAATCAGCGTACATACCTGTTGTAAGGTTATCAAGTATGTTCTTTCCTACTGTAGCCATAATATTCTCCTTACTTAAACTGCTTGTAAATCGGCTTCGGGAATTTTATATTAAGCAATGAACGGAAAACAGGGTTCTGAATAATATATTCGCCCTGTTTCAGGCGGGTCATCATTGTCTTGTATACAGACAATATTTTCTTATAATCACCTTTGGCGACCTCAATGGAGTTTGTGCGACCGTAAGCGTGTGTCGAGCAGTTTCCGGTGACTCTGTCGTGAATGGCACTTCTAAACTGTTCTGCGGCAAAGAGTATAACGCCAAGAGATCGTCCTCTCTCTGCTACATCAAGCACCTGACGGAGGATGGGAGAGTTCTTAGGCGTCTCTTTAGACGCATACTTGTTCAATTCATCGATAAAGATTACAACTCTTGAGGGCGGATTTACCCCTTCCTCACCAGCATACTGACCCAACTGCAAGTCGTAAATGGTACGAACCGCATCACCAAAAACATATGCTTGCTTATCTTCGGAAAGTTTTGCAATATCAATGACGTGCACCTCGTTTTTCTTTATGTATTTGAGTGCATCGCCAATGCGTGTTTCGCCATCATCCTCACGAATATCTCTTGCAAATATCTTATTGTCGGTGATGCTTTTGTTAATGATACGGTAGAACTTTCTCCAGCTTGCGACAGGTATCTCTTTGTCTTTTCCAGAGGTTTCAGCAGAACACTTTTCTTTTACAGCTTCAAGAAATTCCTGCCAGTCACTAATTTGATTGAACTTCCCTTGGCCAGACATTATGTAACTGATGATAGACTCCATTGTCTGCGTGGAATCATCAATATTAGCAAACATAAGATCAAGATTATCTTTGTCATACTTATAGATGTACTTGTACTTCTTTGCTTTCTTCTTTTTGATATTATCCGCAACTTCTTCCGGTGTCATATAGGTGTTCCAGTGGCGAGTCTTGGGAAGGGAATACGGGTAATAATAGTGAACATTTTTAAAAGGTTCAGCAGATAGACCTAATTGTTCATACTTGGCAAAAGTTTCGTTGCGGGCTTGTTCAGGATTGCGTTCATCAGAAAAGTCATTTACCTGATCAATGGCAAGTAAGTCCTTGCCTTTAACATTAAACAGCACAAACGCAACGCTATCCTCGCTGTCATCGTTTTGAGGGCCTTTCTTCATATAACTATCCTGAATGGCCTTTAAAAGAAACATCGCATACGATGTTTTGGACGCAAGACCGGAGATGCCAGAAATATTCAAGTGGGCACCTTCTGGACCGATAATGAATTTTGAATTTAGATTTACAGGGAGGGTGACTTTTTCACAACCCTTAGTGCCATCATACATTTCAAGATACCCACATACAAGGGGGTTGCGAATATCGTTAAGTCCAAGGGCATAGTTAATTTCTTCAGCTGTTGCTAACATTACTTTTGCATTGCTCTGAAGCGGAATATAGATGTTCTCTGTATTGCATACAACCTTAGCTGAAACATAGTTCATTCCCACACGCAAAGTGTTTTCTTCCGCATTGACATCGCCGAAATCACTTGAAATAAAGTTCGTTAAAAAACTTGCTGCATCAGTAATGTGTGCAATATCTTCGATAACGCCATATGAAAAAGAGTTGTTGACATGTTGAACTTTGACAATGTCAAAAGGGTTTAAAATGAGTTCGGGATCAGTCCAAAAAGTAAAATTATCAATAGTCGTTGGATTCTTCTCTGTCGCTACCACACGACCAATAACTGTATTAGCCATTCTCTATTCCTCCTCAAAACAGGTGCAAGAACATTTCTGTACTTATATATTTGCTTTTTACATAAGACTCGGTCAAGAAAACCGGGTACAAATGATTTGCCCACCGGCGGTCGGTACCATAGCAAGTAGGATTGCGTTCGTTGATAATATTAGCCGATATCAAGTCAATGACATCACTATTAATTCCAGCCTCTATTTCTTCATCCATCATAATCTTTTCGACTTTTACTACTCCGTCAAATGGAGTCTGCGTTCTGCGTTTGTCACGTAAGCGAATATACCAAACGCCAAATTGAACATCGCCTAAAAACTCTCGGTTTTCGTATCTTGCTACTGGGGTCCTATGGAATACTGGCAGATTTGCGATGTAATTGGAATTCGGTTTACCCGTGTGGTCAAGACAGCTTTCTGGATTAAAAGACTTAGAAACACCGATTACCCAACTGTAATTGTGCTTGATTTTTTGAAGTGTTCTCAAATCTTCTCGCCCAGATTTCATAATCTTATATTCAAGGGAACCATCCTTAAGCAAGTAGGCATCTTGCCCCAAACGCTTGTCTCTGACCAGTTCAGCAACCATCCGTTTTTCGGCTTCAACCATATAGTCTTGTATAACGCCGACGGCCAAGTTCTCAAGTTTGGTACCGGGAGATCCTGCCTTTGATGTTGCATATGGGAGAATGGCAGAAAAGTGCAATCCCAAGCGCATTAGTTCTTCGCTTTCATTTAACTTCTTCACTTTGGCTGCAAAATAAGCTGCATCATCCCAACCATCGGCGTTTGCTTTATCTGGCAGTGCCAAAACCAATTCACGATAGAAACGCTCTTTTTGCATGCGCTTATTTTCACGCCTACAGCAACCCACACCTATCTGGCCAGCAACAACAGGGAAAACTTGTTTGTTATAGGCAATATCATCCACCTTGAATACGTGACGGGAACCGTCAAGGAAGTATTTAAGAAGAGGTGTTTCTCCTAACTGTTGGAGTTGATCCGCTAAGTGTTTCAGGTCAACTGCCCCTTTGGGAGAATCGGTTTCACCTGAATCCTTCCACTTCATTACCTTATTAGGATCATCATCGTAGTCAATGGATGGTAAACCAATCGAATCATAACTATACTTATATGTGTGGTAGCTTTTCCCCTTGGTTTCCTTTTCGATGATCTCCATTACTTTGGGCATTATCCTTGCCTCCTCAACTGTCCATTATAAAAGGATGATTTTACCGCTTTTTGTATCAATAAATTTAGTGCTGATCGGATTTTATTATTTGAGAAGTGCGTCCTCAAATAATTACTTCCCATTTTCCGTATCGCTTGCCGCTTTCTCTGCGGATATAGTTTTTATCTTGCAAGGACTTCATAATTCGCTTTACACTTCTGATTGATTTGTCGGTGATGTCTGCAAGCTCCTGCTGCTTGATGGTTGGATTTTTCTTTATTAAATCCAACACAGCCAATTCTTCTAAAGTGCAGTCCAAAGTGCCAAATTGGCACTTTGGACTTTGCTGTTTGGCACTTTGGGAATTGCTTTCCTCCACATAATCAATGTGCATATAGCGGTTCTTCAGCTCGTAATCCGTGCCCAAAAGGAGATTGCCGAAGAACATCTCCAAGAACTTTGTGGTGGAGTGAACACCCTTTTGCAGATTCGTATAGTTCGCTCGGACCAAGGCGTTGCGGAAGTACCACGAATTCTTTTCAAAGGCGTCGTTGTTTACACGAAAGCCGAAGGTTTTCATATATTTGATCATAAAGACGGCGGTGGCACGGGTGTTTCCCTCGCCGAAGGGATGGATCTGCCAAATGTCGGAGGCGAATTTCGCCAGATGCTTCACCGCCGCATCTACGGACAGGCCCTCATAGGAGAACTGTTTTTCAGTGGCAAAATCGTAATCCAGCGTATCCTTGATACTATTCCAGTCCGCATAGATTACGGTGTCGCCGTTCAACACCCACTCTTTCTTGGTGATGTTGTACTGACGAATCTGCCCGGCGTGACTGAACACGCCTTCAAACAGTCTGCGGTGGATGGAGAGCCACTCGGCAGGCGAGAATTGGAAGGCTTTTTCGCCCAACAACTTTGCGATCCTTGCAGAGACAATGTCCGCTTCTTTGGTTTCGTTCTCTATTTTGGTGCGGGTGGTGCGCTGCTCATAATAGCTATGAATGCGCTGCTGGGCTTCATCGATAGTGATTTTACCCTCGATGTGATCCTTGGCCGTATCCAGCAGATAGGCAGAGGTGTTCAGCCCGTCCACCGCCTGCAAGCCGATGGCGGTCTGCCACGCCTCGCTTTTTTCGGCTCGGTCGGGTTCACCCTGCTTGATATATTCTTCCAGTTCAAATTGCCAATTCTGATCGGGCATATCTGCACCTCATTCCTTGCTCAAATCTTCCGCCTCGAAGGTCGTGTACTCCTCGTAATAATAGCTTTGGTCGATGCCACTCAAATAGACTTCCCGGCTGTTTATCTCGTCGGACAGCGCCGCCTTCAGCAGCACCTTGATCCCACATCCTTGATGGGGCTGCGCTCCATTGCAAGGAGATAATCCTCTTTATCCACCTTGCTCCAGTCCATGACCTTACCAATTTCGGTTTTCGGGATATGGTCAAGCCAAATGCGGGTGCTGCGCCCATTGCCCTCCCGAAAGGGATGGGCAATATTCATTTCCACATATTTTTCGATGATCTCGTCAAAAGTGGACTGCGGCATCTTGTCGATGTTGGCTAGTGCCGCCTCCAGATAGATCAGCGGTGCAAAGCGGAAATTGCCCTTCGCCAGATTCACCGTGCGCAGCTCACCGGCGAAGTCGTAAATATCTTCAAACAGATATTTGTGAATTGCCTGCAAGGTCGAGAATTTACCTGCTGGCAGGGCATCAAGCACGCCGTTTTCAAGCAGTTCTACCGCCTTTTTCTTGCTGATGCGTTCTTCTTCACGGGCAAGATCGGCGGAACTTGTCAGCCCCAATTTATTTTCCAGTGCCATATCGCACCTCCAAAATAATTACTTATCCGCCGCCACGCCGGACTTCATCCAAGCGTCTACTTCACTGACCTTGAATTTCCAAAGGCGGCCTATTTTCGCAGCGGGCATATTTCTTTTCTCTATCCAAGCGAGCACCGTATCACGGCTGACGCCGAGGTATTCGCAAATCTCTTTCATTGAGTACCAGCGTTCGATGGTCGGTTCCATTAAAATGTCCTCACTTTCAGGCGGTTTCCGATAGCTATAATTATACAATTTAAGTATATCACGGCAAGGCGGATTTATCAAGGATTATTGCGGATTTACGAGGGATTCAGAAGAAAATCTTATAATTAAAAGTGAAAGGTTTCCCCGCTCAGTTTACTGATTTGAGCGGAGAAACCTTTTTTGCTACATATCTCTTTTTTCGGAAACGCCCCCACAAATGGTCTTGCAATTTTGAGAATAAGTGAGGACGGAAAATTTTTTGAGAATTTTCTCGAAAACACCCCCACAAACGGCGCCCCTTATTCAGAGTAAGTGAAGGGAGAAATATTTTTGTGGGGAATTTTGAAAAGTACCCTGCCAAATGGCACCCCTTATTCAGAGTAAGTAGAGGGACCTTTTGAAAAGTTGAGAGGATTTTTCAAATTACTTTGCCAAAATCTCAAAAAATTTCCCAATTGGTTAGTAGGAGGGGCACTTAAAAAATTTTTCTAAAACCCATTTGTTATTTGCCCGAAAAGTTCCCAGTTGATTAGTAGTAGGGTTCACAGAAAAATTCTCAAAAGTTTTT
>ERZ773258.641-NODE-641-length-38745-cov-9.328845_pt1 | contig 38745 bp, 31 predicted proteins | sample MGYA00511962_ERZ773258 | MGnify/ENA primary metagenome ERZ773258 (study PRJEB29015, sample SAMEA2737755) | human gut metagenome | biome: human gut; feature: human-associated habitat; material: faeces | place: China | collected 2012 ... | reverse complement strand
ACCGCGCCTTACTATCGTGAGGCGCGAGTGACGTTTGCTCGGCGGCAGACTGCTTACCGAATGCGGCATTGCTGCGCTCGCCGCATTGATGGGTGCCTCGGTAGACGGAAATTAGGCTGCACTACTACGAGACAGGCAGAGCGGCAGCGGATAATAGGAGTAGGTCAAATCGTCTAGCAACTCCAAACGCGGCAACGCCGCGCGCAGGAAGTAGCAGCGGCAAGCATTGCAGCTCTTCGAGCTGCTCGCTTGCAATGTGAAAACCTTTCTCTTGGGGGATTTAAAGGGGGATATTCTCTTTTGTGAAAGAGAATATCCCCCTTTGCCCGCTCCCCTGCGGGTACGCAGGGATTCTCGGTTTGTCTTGACAAACAATTTCAGTCATGGTATGCTGAGCGCAATAAAGGCAGCGAGAAAGAAGCCTTTTCTTTTCACCCGCTCAAGAGAGGGGACGTCCGGTGCAAGTCCCTGCGGAACGGAAAAGGCGGCGCTTTTGAGCCGCGCGGCGGAAATGCCGCGCCGGTCCCTCCGTTACAAGGGAACGAAGTGCCCCGCATCCAGCGGGGAATTCAGGTGGAACCACGGACAATGATTTGTTCGCCCTGAGCCTACTTTAATAGGCTCAGGGCGTTTTTTATCTCCTGAGCCAAGTACCGAAAGGAGAAATTCACCATGAAAAACACTGAAAAGACGATGGACAAGATCGTCGCGCTGTGCAAAAACCGCGGCTTTGTCTTCCCCGGCAGCGAGATCTACGGCGGCCTTGCCAACACCTGGGACTACGGCCCCCTCGGCGCCGAGCTCAAGAAGAACATCAAGAACGCCTGGTGGAAGAAGTTCGTGCAGGAGAATCCCTACAACGTCGGCCTTGACGCCGCGATCCTGATGAACCCGCAGACCTGGGTGGCAAGCGGCCATCTCGGCGGCTTCTCCGATCCTCTGATGGACTGCCGCGAGTGCCACGAGCGCTTCCGCGCCGACAAGGTCATTGAGGACTGGTGCGCCGAGACCGGCTTCGAGCTTCCCAAGCCCATCGACGCCTTCTCCCAGCAGGAGATGAAGGACTTTGTCGAAGAGCACAACATCCCCTGCCCCACCTGCGGCAAGCACAACTTCACCGATATCCGTCAGTTTAACCTCATGTTCAAGACGTTCCAGGGCGTGACCGAGGACGCAAAGAACACCGTCTACCTCCGCCCCGAGACCGCGCAGGGCATCTTCGTCAACTTCAATAACGTCCAGCGCACCACGCGCAAAAAGCTCCCGTTCGGCATCGGCCAGATCGGCAAGTCCTTCCGCAACGAGATCACGCCGGGCAACTTCATCTTCCGCGTGCGCGAGTTTGAGCAGATGGAGCTCGAGTTCTTCTGCAAGCCGGGCACCGACCTTGAGTGGTTCAACTACTGGCGCACGTTCTGCCACAACTGGCTGCTCTCCATCGGCCTGAAGGACGAGAACCTCCGCCTGCGCGACCACGATCCCGAGGAGCTGTGCTTCTACTCCAAGGCAACGACGGACTTCGAGTTCCTCTTCCCGTTCGGCTGGGGCGAGCTCTGGGGCGTTGCCGACCGCACGGACTACGACCTCACGCAGCATCAGAACACCAGCGGCGTGAAGATGGTCTATCGCGAGGGCGAGGGCAAGGACATGGTCGAATACGTCCCCTACGTCATCGAGCCGTCGCTCGGCGTGGAGCGCAGCGTGCTCGCGGTCCTGTGCGACGCCTACGATGAAGAGGTCGTCGGCCAGGACAAGAAGGGCAACGACGACGTGCGCGTCGTGCTGCACCTCCACCCCGCACTCGCCCCCTTCAAGGCCGCGATCCTGCCGCTTTCCAAGAAGGACGTGCTCGCCGGTCCCGCGATGGAGCTCTACAACGAGCTTTCCAAGGAATTCATGGTCGACTACGACGAGACCGGCTCGATCGGCAAGCGCTACCGCCGCGAGGACGAGATCGGCACGCCGTACTGCATCACGTTCGACTTCGACACCGTCGGCGACGAGGCCAACGGCATCGCGGCCGACCACTGCGTCACCATCCGCGAGCGCGACAGCATGGAGCAGGTCCGTATCCCCATCGATCAGGTCAAGGACTTCCTGCGCGAAAAGTGCGCGTTCTGAAAAAAGTTTTCCACAGAATAGCAAGAAGGACAGCTCTCTTTCGAGAGCTGTCCTTTGTTCTAATTCCGTTCGGCAGTGCAAAATTTCAGCAAGGCTGAAATTTTCATTCAGGCATCAAGGACGTGCTTTCCCCTTGTCCCGTCCTCATTCATATAGTACCCGTCTATAATGGTCCGATAACCGCCGCCAAAGCTCCAGTTGTTCTCTTCAATAAATGCGAGGAATTTATCAATAAAGTCATCCCCGGAAACCTCTTCAGGAACGGTGACACATCCTTGAATTTCGATCTCTTTGATCAATGAAAACACCTCCGCAATTGTTAGAATATCGAATATTTTGATATAGCTGCAATTCGGTTTGCGGGGGTATTTTACCACACTTCCCCGCCCGCCGGCAAGAACCCCACAAAGCGGGAAACTTGTCCGGTTGCGTTTTTCCTGTCGAAATGATATACTTTATTATTATGCTTTCAGAAAGGGGACGTCCCCAACATGCGTTTTTTCTCTTCTCTGGTGCGGCCTGACGAGTCGACGGGCGCGGTGATGCGCTGGGTGCACCGCATCTGGGTCTTTTTCTGGCTCACGGTGCTGGGCGCGGGCATTGGCCTTCTCTCGCTCTACCTCACGGCACATTCCTACGCAAGCATCGACGCGACGGCGCTTTTGCAGTCGTATTTCAAAATTCCGCTGCTCGTAGCGATGAACCTGCTCGCGCCGATCCTGCTCGTCTACCTCGGCTTTTTCCTCTTTGCTCGTCCGTGGGCGGCGTACCTGCTCTCGGCGCTGCCGTTTTTCACGCTCGCGCTCGCGAGCTACTACAAGGTGCAGCTGCGCGGCGACCCCGTGCTCGCCACCGACCTGCGGCTCATCCGCACGGCGGGCGGCATCATGGGCAACTACACATTCGAAATTTCCGCGCCCGTGATCGTCGTTCTTGAGGGTTTTGTGCTGATGCTCGTGCTCTCGTGCCTGATGCTCCGAAAAGAGCGCATGAGCCCGCGCTCCCGCCTTGCGGGCATCATGCTCATGCTCTCTGTCACGCTCGCGTGCTATTTTGAGCTCTACACCAGTTCTTCTATCTACAAAGAGACCGCCAACAACGACCTCATTTCCCCGTGGTCGGCGGTCGAGGTCTACATCTCTCGCGGCACGACGTATCCGTTCCTACACAGCGTGCAGGACATGTTCCCCGAGCCGCCGGAGGGCTACCGCGAGAGCGAGGCCAAGCAGATCCTTGAGCAGTATGCGGACAGCGACATTCCCGACGATCAGAAGATCACGGTCGTCGGCATCATGCTCGAGGCATTCTCCGACCTGTCCGACTTCCCCCAGTTAAATGAAATCTCCGCCGTGCGGAATCTCTACGAGCCGCTGCACGAGCTCGAGAGCCGCAGCGTCTCGGGCAACCTCCTCACGAATATCTTCGCCGGCGGCACGACGAACACCGAATGGGGCTTCCTCACGGGGTACAGCCAGCACGAGGAGTTCCGCGGCCCGATCAATTCCTACGTCCGCTACTTCAAGGATCAGGGCTACGACGCGCTCTACCGCCATCCCGGCTACTCGTGGTTCTACAACCGCAGCAACGTCAACGAATACCTTGGCTTTGACGAGTGCGTCTTTAACGAATCGGGCTTCGGCGACCTCATCTCCATCGAGGACGCGCTCTACAAGTCCGACGCCGTGCTCGTCGACTACCTCTTAAACGACATCGACTCGCGCACGGAGGACGATGACCCTCTCTTCCTCTTCTCCGTCTCGTACCAGAACCACGGGCCGTACAGCTCCGAGACCTACTGGGAGGAGTACGTCACGCCCGCCAAGACCGGCTGGTCGATGGAAAGCTGCTGCGTCATCAACAACTACCTGGCCGGCATCCGCAGCACGATCGAGCAGATGCGCCGCCTCACGCGCGAGCTGGAAGCGCGCGATGAGCCCGTCGTGCTCGTTCTCTTCGGCGACCACAAGCCGTGGATGGGCAACGGCAGCAGCGTCTACGCCGAAATGGGCGTTGACCTCGACGTGTCCACGCAGGAGGGCTTCTACAACTACTTCTCCACCCCCTACCTCATCTATGCCAACAAGGCCGCCAAGGAATCCCTCGGTCAGGACTTCCGCGGCGACGGCGGCGACATTTCCCCGTGCTTCCTGATGGACAAGCTCTTCTTCGAGTGCGGCTGGACGGGCGACGGCTTCATGCAGCTCCAGCGCGAGACGCGCGCCGTCACGCCGTTGATGCACGAGGACGGCTACCGCATGGTCGACGGTTCCATCACGCTCGACGTGCCCCCAGACGTCGCCGAGATCTGCCGCAGGTACCTCTGCGCGCAGTATTACCGCGAACAACACTTTGTTTCCAAGTCGTAAAAAGGAGAATCGCCATGAAATCTCTCAAAATCACCGCACTTTCCCTCGTCCTGGTTCTGCTTCTCGCCGCCTGCGGCGCGAAAAACGACACCCCCGATGAACCTGCCGTCGATCCGACGCCGGAACCTCCTATCGAGCAGCCGGTGGAAAAAACGCCCGATGAGCGCATCAACGACATCATTGCAGATATGAGCATCGAGGAAAAAGTCGGCCAGCTCTTCTTCGTCCGCTGCCCCGAAACGGGCGCGGCGGAAGACGTCGAAACCTATCACCTCGGCGGACTGCTGCTCTTCGGCAGGGACTATAAAGACGCAAACGGTGACTGGCTCACCGAGGACGACTTCACCGCGGCGCTCGCGTCCTATCAGACCGCGGCAGCCATCCCGCTTTTCATCGGCAGCGATGAAGAGGGCGGCACGGTCACGCGCGCGAGCAAAAATCCGAACCTCTTCTCCGAACCTCTCCCCTCCCCGCAGGAGCTCTATGCCGCGGGCGGCCTCGACGGGCTGCTCGAACGAACGCTCAGCTACAACCAGAAGCTCAAAGCGTTCGGCGTCAACGTGAACTTCGCCCCCGTGTGCGATGTGTCGACGAATCCCGACAACTTCATCTACGCGCGCTCGTTCGGGCAGGACGCGCAGACGACCGCGGACTATATCTCAAGCGTCGTGCCCGTCTATGCGCAGTCCGGCGTCGCCTGCGTCTTAAAGCACTTCCCCGGCTACGGCAACAACGCCGACACGCACACGGGCATCGCGCTCGACGCGCGCCCGTACACCACGTTTGAAAAGTCCGACCTCGTCCCCTTTGAATCCGGCATCGCCGCGGGCGCGCCGTTCGTGCTCGTGAGCCACAACATCGTCGAGTGCATGGACGGCGCGTATCCCGCGTCCCTTTCGGCGAAGGTCCACACGCTGCTGCGCGACACGCTCGGCTTCACCGGCGTCATCGTGACGGACGATCTCGCGATGGATGCCGTCAAAGCCTACGCGCAGGACGGCAGCGCCGCCGTGCTGGCCATTCAGGCGGGCAACGACATGATCGTGACCACCGACTATCAGACGCAGATCCCACAGGTGATCGCCGCCGTCCAGTCCGGCGAGATCGCCGAAAGCGATATTGACGCGCACGTTTTCCGCGTGCTGCACGAAAAACAGGCGCTCGGCCTGATCGACTAAAGGAGAACCCCATGGAAACAAGAAAACTCTACTATGAAGATCCCTTTCAGAAGGGCTTTGCCACCACCGTCGTCTCCTGCGACGCTGTCAAGGGCGGCTACGCCGTTGTGCTCGCGGAGACGGCCTTCTACCCCGAGGGCGGCGGCCAGCCGTATGACACCGGCGTTTTGGGCGAGGCGAACGTGCTCGAGGTCCACGAGAAAAACGGCGTCATCACGCACCTTTGTGACAAGCCCCTTGAAGTGGGAAAGAGCGTCTCCGGCAAGATCGACTGGGCGCGCCGCTTTGACCACATGCAGCAGCATTCGGGCGAGCACATCTGCTCGGGCCTCATCTGCGAGCGCTTCCACTGCGACAACGTCGGCTTCCACATGGGCGCGGACGTCGTCACGATCGACTTCAACGCCGACATTTCGTGGGATGAACTTATGGAGATTGAACAGCTCGCCAACCTGTACATCTATGAGGATCACCCCATCGACATCCAGTTCTATCGCGGCGCGGAGCTCGACAAGGTCGACTACCGCAGCAAAAAGCCGCTCGAGGGCGACGTGCGCATCGTCTCCTTCTCCGGCGCGGACTGCTGCGCCTGCTGCGGCACGCACGTCGTGCGTTCCGGTCAGGTGGGACTCGTCAAGTTCCTCTCCGTGCAGAAGTTCCGCGACGGCGTTCGCATCGAACTTCTTTCCGGCAAACGCGCGCACCGCTACCTTTCGGAGTGCTGGGCGCAGGACGTGCGTATCGCACAGGCGCTCTCCGTCAAGCCGAACGCGAGCTTTGCGGGCGTCGAGCGCGTGCTCGCTGAGCTTTCCGCGCTCAAGCAGCGCTGCGCAAAGCTCGAAGAGTCCGTCTTCGCCCAGACCGCCGCGCAGTACGAAGGCAAGGGCGACGTGCTGCTCTTCGAGGACGAAATGTCCGGCGACAGCCTGCGCAAGCTCTGCGACGCGGTCACGAACCACTGCGGCGGCCGCTGCGCGGTCTTTGCCGGCGCGGACGGCGCGTACAAGTTCGCCATCGGGCATGTCGGCGGCGATCTTCGTGAGCTCACGAAAAAGATGAATGCCGAGCTGAACGGCCGCGGCGGCGGCAAGCCGAATTTTGTGCAAGGCAGCGTGGCCGCTGCGCGCGGGGCGATCGAAGCATTTTTCGCAGAATAATTTGCAACGATTCCCGCACCAATGCGGGAGAAGTTTCCCCTGCACCGTGCAGGGGAGCGAGTCAAAGGGGCCATTCTCTTTCGCAAAAGAGAATGGCCCCTTTGGAACCCCAAGAGAAAGACTTTGATTGGCAGTCTCAGGCTCGAATGGCCTTTGTGCCTCCGGAAGGTGACTGCCTGCGCGGCGTTGCCGCGTTTAGAGCTGCTATACGATTTGCCTCTGCTTCTATCATCCGCTGCCGCTCTCGAATCTGAGCGCAAGTGCAGTGTAATCACCTGCTGCCGATGGCACAATATCGCGGCGAGCGCAGCAAAGCCGCCTCGGCAGACAATAGCAAGTCTGTACAAGTCCAAAGTAGGCGGAAATTGCGTAAGGCTAACGAATCGCAGGCAAAGCGACAGCGAAGATAGAAGCAAGCCAAGTCGTTTAGATACGAAAAAAAGCAGGCACCCGATTCCGCAGGCTGCGCAGCTCTTCGAGCTGCTCGCTTGCAATGCAAACCTTTCTCTCGGGGGATCAAAAGGGGGATACTCTCTTTCGTGAAAGAGAGTATCCCCCTTTTACCCGCGTCCCCACACGGTGTGGGGACTTTCAATCGTTTCCCTTCGGGGAAACGATCAGAACCCAAACCCGCTGAGTCCGAGTCCGCTCGTCAGCGCGTTCATCTTCCCGTCCATCGCCTCTTCGGCCTGGCGGAGCGCTTCGTTCACGGCGGAGATGATGAGGTCCTGAAGCATCTCCACATCCTCGGGGTCGACTGCCTCGGGCTTGATGGTGATGTTCGTGACTTCCTTCTTGCCGTTGACCTCGGCGCTGACGACACCGCCGCCGACGCTCGCCGAGAAGGTCTTCTCTTCGACCTCCTGCTGCGCCTTCTGCATGTCCTCCTGCATCTTCATGATCTGCTGCTGCATCTGCTGCTGCTTGAGCATCTGGCCGCTGCCGTTGGAAAAGCCGCGGCGTGCGCTGTAACCCTTTGCCATCGTTGTTGTCTCCTTTTATTTTACTGTAAAATTGTCGAATTTACTGCCCATGCGCAGGAGGTCCTGCATCTTGTCGCGCTTTTTCGCGCCCGGACGCTCCCCCACGAGGAAGCGGACGCGAATTTCCCGTCCAACTGCGCGGGACGTGACCTCGCTCAAAACGTCTGTCACGACCTTCTGGTCGAGCATGGACTTCTGCACCTCGGTCGAGCAGTAGACGGTGAGAAGGTCGTCCTTCACATCGCCCTGCGCCATGCCGATGAACGCGCGCTTATCGGGCGTCAGGCGGTTTTTATAGCTCTCCATGAGCTGGTAGAAGATCTCATCGTCCCCGCTCTCGCCGCTCGCAGGCGCTTCCTGCGCAGGCGCGGGTGCTGCTGCTATCTTCGGCGCTGCGGCCTTCGGTGCGGGTGCGACCGGCTCGCCGTAGGGCGGCGGTGCGTCATAGTCGTCGGGCAGCGGCGGCTCGTCCCACGGAAGCGGCGCTTCCTCGGCGGGCTTTGCGCTCTCTGTGGGCGCTTCCGCGGCCTTTTGCGGTGTAGGTGTGACCGTCTGTACCGTCGCGGGAGCAGGTGCGCTCGCCGGTGCAGATGCGGGATGCTTCGCTGCGAACTGCACGCCCGCGGCGATCTGCTCTTCGAGCCGCGCGATGCGCGCGCCGAGCGCCGCCAGGTCGCCGGAGAGTGTTTCGTCGCAGAGCTTCAGAATGCAGAGCTCTGCGTCCGTGCGGCGGTTTACGCTGAACTGGAGCTGCGCCGCCGTCTCCTGCAAGATCGTACAGAGCTGGATGAAGCGTGCGCTCGTCCCCTGCGCGCGCAGGTTTCGGAGCGTTGCGGCGTCATAAGCGCCGCTGAGTAAGCTTTCGCCGCCCTCCCCCGCCGTCGCGCTGATGAGCAGCTCGCGCGAGAGGGTCGAGAGCTCGCCGAGCACCGCGCCCACATCCTTACCGCCGTCGTAGAGCTTGCCGAGAAGCTCGAGTGCCCCGCGCGCGTCGCGCGTCAGGATCAGCGACATGAGCTGTGCGGTCTGCACGTTTCCGGCCAAACCCAGCGCGTCGAGCACGGCGTTCGCGTCGATCGCGCCGCCCGCGGCCGCGCACTGGTCAAGAAGACTCAGCGCGTCTCGCAGCGCGCCGTCCGACAGTCGGGCCAGCAGCGCCGCGCCGTCCTCCTTTAAGTCGATATTCTCCTGCCCCGCGATGTAGTTGAGCCTGCCCACGATGTCCTTCGGCTGGATGCGGCGGAATGAAAAGCGCTGGCAGCGCGACAAAATCGTCGCGGGCACCTTGTGCAGCTCCGTTGTCGCCAGAATGAACATCAGATGCTCGGGCGGCTCCTCCAAGATCTTGAGCAGTGCGTTGAACGCGGGCGTCGAAAGCATGTGGACTTCGTCGACGATATACACGCGTTTTTTTACCTGCGCGGGCGAATAGATGGCCTCGTCACGCAGCGCGCGCACGCTGTCCACGCCGTTGTTCGACGCCGCGTCCAGCTCGACCACGTCGAGCAGCCGCCCGCTCTCGATGCCAAGGCAGCTCGGACAGCGGTTGCAGGGGTTGCCGTTTTCCGGATGCTCGCAGTTGACCGCGCGCGCAAGTATTTTGGCGCAGGTCGTCTTGCCCGTGCCGCGCGTGCCGGTGAAAAGATAGGCGTGCGACAGCCGCCCCTCCGCCACCTGGCGCTGCAAGGTCTCGGTGATGTGCTCCTGACCAACCACGTCGGCAAATGTTTTGGGACGCCACTTGCGGTAAAGCGCCTGATACATCCGCAGCCCTCCCTTACAATAGAAATACTCCCCCGTATACAGCTGCGGAACCGGCGTCCTTGCGGCACATGGATGGTCCCGCTTAATGCTGCTCGGTTCCCCGCCTGACATGGTTCGCAGGTACCCATTGCGCAAGACCGGTTCCGCAGCTGTATGCGGAGGAGTTGTTGAACAAATGGTATTCTACTATATTTCAGAAAAAATATCAACAGAAAAATGAAAAAGGGGCTTCACAAATTCAAAAAAGTGTGTTATGATAATCCGCGCTGGGAGACCAGCATTGCTATTTGGGCCTGTAGCTCAGTTGGGAGAGCGTACGGTTCGCATCCGTAAGGTCGTGGGTTCGAATCCCTTCAGGTCCACCAAAAAAATAAGAGACACGCTTTCGCGTGTCTCTTATTTTTTTGGTTCACTCATTTCATTCGTTCACCCCAAGGGTAATTAAAATGCTCGATGGAAATGAATCCCACCTCCGCCAAGATTTTGCTGCGCAAAATGTTTGCACGGCGCAAATGCGCCGGTTTTGGTATCCGTAGGACATTTAACAGCGCACAAACAAATGAATTGCTTGTACACCAAGGTTTTCGCAAAGCGAAAACGCTTGTGACGCGCCACTCGGCGCGTTTTTTTGTTTCACGCGCCGCAGGCGGCTTAACCCAAGGGTAATTAAAATGCTCGGTGGAAGTAAATCCCACCTCCGCCAAGATTTTGCTGCGCAAAATGCTTGCACGGCGCAAATGCGCCGGTTTTGGTATCCGTAGGACATTTAACAGCGTACAAACAAATGAATTGCTTGTGCACCAAGGTTTTCGCACAGCGAAAACACTTGTGACGCGCCGCTTGGCACGCTTTTTTGTTTTTCCGCAGACGGCTTAAAGGTTCACTTGGGCCACTTTTTTTGTTTACAGCCCCAGGCTCTCGACCCATTTCTGCACGCTTGCCATGCTCTCGCGGCTGCTCAGGCGCTTGCCGGGGAGCCACTTTGTCCCCTTCGAGCAAGCGGATCTCAAAACGTCCTCGCCGCCCATGCCGCTGCCGCCGGAGGTGGCAAAGGGGATGACGGTCTTGCCCGAAAAGTCGTAGCTTTCGAGGAACGTCTCGATGATGCGCGGGGCCTGATACCACCAGATGGGAAAGCCCACGAACACCGTGTCGTACTGCGCCATATCCGCGACCTTGCCCGCGATGGCGGGGCGGCTCTTGGGGTCCTTCATCTCGATGGTGCTGCGGCTCTTTTTATCCATCCAGTCCAAATCGGCAGCGGTGTAGGCCGTCTCTGGCACGATCTCGAAGAGGTCGCCGCCGGTCACACCGGCAAGGGTCTTGGCAAGCTTCGCGGTCTGGCCGCTGGCGGAAAAATAGGCAACTAAGGTTTTCATTCTACTGCACTCCTATCTATTGAAATTTCTCACTGTTTCGCTTCCGGAAGGACCTCGTTGATGCAGGAAAGCGCGTTGAGCGTGCGCGGGAAGCCGATATACGGCAGGCACACCGTGAGCGCCGCGAGCAGGACCTCCTTCCCGTTGCCGACGGTGGCGTTCCCGCCGACATGGGCCTTGACCTGCCCTTCGCAGCCGCCCTGAGAAGCGAGGATCGCGAACGTCAGCAGCTCGCGCTCGTGGATGGGCAAAAACTTTCTCGTATAAAAATCGCCGAAGCAGTAGGCGGAGAGATAGTCCTGAATGTTCTTCTGGTTCTCCGGCGCGGCGGCGCGCATCGCGTCGATCTGGTCGCCGAAGATCGACTTCTGCGCCGCAATGCCATCTAAAAGGCGGCTCTCCTCCGTCACGGTCTGACCGCTCGCGAGCGGCAGGACGATGCCCTTTTCGGCGAACACGGCGTTCACCGCGTTCACGGCGTTTTCCGCCTTGCCGAGGCCGATGTACGGCGCGCAGTGGTAGACGGCCTCCTTGATCTCCTCAGGCTTCACGCCGCACGCGAGCGCCGCGGCGGTGTGGCGCTTGACCTCGTTCATCGTCTGATTCGTCGTCGCCACGACCAAAATGACCAGCTCGCGCAGTCTGGCGCTGAGCTTTTCCTCCGCGTAAACCTCGCCGTAGATGAGCCGCTCCTTGATGGCGGCAAACTCGGGGTCGGTGACGCCGAGTGCGGACGCTCCGCCGTACAGCGCCTTTGTGGTCTTTTCCGCCTGTTCTGCTCTGTTCATTGCAATGCCTCCTAATGCGTATCCCTTGCAGTCGCGGCACGAATGCTCGCACCGGCTGCTTTTCTGTTTTTTCTGCCTACATTATATAATGTTTTGCCCGTTATGTCGAATCCCCATTTTGAGAAATGCAAATTTTGCGCACACCGCGGGGGAACCGCGCAAAAAAGGAGCATTCTTTCGAATGCCCCTTTTTTCACATAAGGTTGGCAAAAATCGACGCGCCGACGACCGTAAGAAGGCCCGCCACGACGATGGACAGGCTGCTCATCGCGCCCTCGACCTCGCCGATCTCGAGCGCCTTGGCCGTGCCCAGCGCGTGCGCGGCCGAGCCAATGCTCACGCCCTTGGCGATGGGGTCGGTGATGCGGAAAAGCCTGCACACCGAAACTGCGATCACGTTGCCGAAAATGCCGGTGATGATGATCATGGCGACCGTCAGCGTCACGTAGCCGCCGAGCTCTTCGGAAACGCCCATGCCGATGGCCGTCGTGATGGACTTAGGCAGAAGCGTCACGTATTCCTCGTGTGTAAGATGAAAGAGCTTGCTCATCACAAACACGCTGCAAAGCGTCGTGATGACGCCGGAGAGAATACCGGCGAAGATGGCCTTCCAGTTGCTCTTCAGAAGCGATAGCTTTTCATAAAGCGGCACGGCGAGGCACACGGTCGCGGGCGTGAGCAGGTAGCTCAAATACTGCGCACCCTCGTAGAACGTGTCGTAGCTGATGTGCGCCGTCAAAAGCACCGCAATGGTCAGCACCACCGAGATGAGCAGCGGGTTGAAGAGTGCGAACTTGAACTTTTTTTGCAGCAGCACGCCGATGCCGTAGGCAGCAAGACTGACAGAGACGCCGAAAAAGACGGACTGTTCAAAAAATGTCATTTCTTCTCCGCCCCCTTCTTGCCCTTTTTGAGTACCTCCTGCGTCACAAGGCCGGACACGGCCATAACGACGATCGTTGTCACCGCGGCAATGATGAGATAGGCGACAAGATTCGCCTGAATGACGTCCCACGAAGCCATCAGCCCCACGGCGGGCGGAATGAACATGATGGGCATGATCTCAATGAGAAAGCAGGCCGTATCGTGCACGTCGCTGAGCTTGATGACGCCGAGCATCAGGCAGAGAAACATCAGCACAAGGCCGTAGATGCTCGCCGGAACGGGCAGAGGCAAAAAATAATTCAGCAGCTCCCCAACAAGCGAGACGATGAGGATGATGCCGAACTCCTTGACATATTTCATGATTTTTCCTCTCTTTGTGTGTTAATTTTCATTGTACGGCGCGCACTTTCCCCTGTCAATCGACGAACGGGCGGGATTCCGCCCCGCTGCGCGGCTTTTTCTTAACAAGGTGTATAAAGGCGGCACAAACGCCGCGCTTTCGCCGCCCGTGTGCAAAATCCCATCTTCTGCAAAAAATCGTCGTCCGCTTTGCACAGAACAGCCCGTGCGGATTTAGTCGAAGCGCTGAACTTGCAGTTTTTTCTCCAAAAGGCGAAAAATGCGCGCTTTTTTACGTCTAATAAGATAAAAGCCGATGCTTCGCCGCCGCTCTCTGCCGGGGCGGCGAAGCGCCGAGTGGAAAATTCATACAGGGAGGATAACACCATACAGATATCCACACAGTCGTGCAAAAGACTTTTGTTCGCCGCGCTCTTCCTCGCGCTTTTGATCCCGCTTTTCTTTACATTCGCACTCCGCGCGCAGCTGCCGCTCCTCGGTTTCGAGGGCGGCTCGCCCCTGATCGACTGGGTACATCAGAATACGACTGGCAGCGGTTTCTTGCGGAAAGTGACCGGGGACGCCACCTTTTACAGTCTTGTGCTCCTTGCAAAGGACTCGCGCCTCGGGGCGCTGCTGTTTTTCCAGAGCATCGCCTGCGCCTCGATCGCGCTCGTTCTGCTCTGGCTGACGCTGTACTGCAAAAAGAGCTATCTCACACCGTTTACGATCGCCTATACGATTTTGTCCGCGCTCATTTTCTTAGCCACCATGGGCGACTACGCCATCAATTCGCAGGCGGAGGAATACTGCGTCCTGATGCTCTAGGGCGCTTATCTGCGGGAGGGGCGCGGCCTCGGCTCGGTCCTCGTCTATCTGACTGTCGTAGGCTGCTATTTTGTCAGCCTTGCGTGCAGCCGCAGGGCGGCGTGAGACGTTTCACGACTTTTCCACAGCAAAGGAAAAACGGCGCGGTCTCCCGCGCCGTTTTTTGCTTTTCCGTTTTCACATCAGCGTCATATAGCTGACGCCGTCGAGCGCTTCAAGCGCCTGGATCTCCTCGTCCAGCGTCGTTTTGCCGTTCACCCAGAGGGTGAACGTGCCGCACACGGGGCCGCCGCTCTTCTCCTGCGTCTCGCTGAAGAGGTTCAGGTCCCAAATGTAGTGTCCGTGGCCCTTTACCTGGCGGATGATCTGGCCGACCGTGCTCTTTTTCTCCATCTCGAAATACACAGTGGAGACGCGCTGCGTCTTGCGGATGCGAAGGTCCACGCGCCGCAGCACTTGCATCGCAAGGAAGATGAACGCATAGCAGATGATGCCGCCCGCGTAAAAACCCGCGCCGAACGCCGTGCCGATGATGGCGACCGCCCACAGGCCCGCCGCGGTCGTCAGGCCGCGCACCTCCTGATTGCGCGTCACTAAGATCGTGCCCGCGCCGAGAAAGCCCAGCCCCGTGATGACCGAGGCCGACATGCGCACAAGGTCCGTCTCGCCGAGGCCGGCAACAAAGATATTCGTCATCATCACGAGTGCCGAAGCGTCGCTCACGATGATATACGTCCGAAAGCCCGCCGCCTGATTGTGCCGCTCGCGCTCAAAGCCGAGCGTGCCCGCGCAGAACGTGGAGAGCAGGATGCGCACCACGATCGAGAGCACCGTGATATCTGCGAGCTGCTGAGAGATCGCTGCCATAGGATCTATTCCTCACTTTTTGCAAAAAACTGGAAATACCCGCACAGCAAACTATGCCTGCCGCGCAGGAAAGATACCTTTCCGCCGCAGCCTCAGTCGCTCGCCTTTTTGAGCTCGACGTTTTTCTCGTAGGCCACGGTCACGGCGTCTAACACCGCCGCACGCATGCCGCGCTCTTCGAGCGTGCGCACGCCCTGGATCGTCGAACCGGCGGGCGAGCAGACGCTGTCTTTGAGCACGCCGGGGTGCTGGTTTGTCTCGAGCACCATCTTGGCCGTGCCGAGCATCATCTGCGCGGCATACTGGATCGCCGACGCGCGCGGCAAGCCGCACGCGACGCCGCCGTCGGCCATCGACTCTAAGAAGATCGCGGCAAAGGCTGGGCCGCAGCCCGCGACCGCCGAGCCCGCGGCATGCAGCTCCTCCGCCAGCGGGAAAAGCTTGCCCGCGGGCGCCATGTAGCGCAAAAACGCCTCCTGCTGCGCCTTGTCGCAGTTGCCGCTGCACGCATAGAAGATCACGCCCTCGCCCACGGCGGCGGGCATGTTCGGCATGATGCGGATGACGGGATAGTCCCCGCCCGCAAGCTCCTGAATGCGCGCGATGTCCAGTCCCGTGACCATACTGATGAGCACCGGCGCGCTCTTGCGCTCCTTGAGCGCCGGGGCGATGCCCTTGAGCACGTCCACGATCATCTGCGGCTTCACGCCGAGGAAGATGTGGTCCGCCTCGCGCGCGATGATCTCGTTGCTGCTCACAACGGCCCCGATGCGCTCCGCGAGCGTCTCCGCCTTTGCCTTCGTGCGGTTGGCGAGCAGCACCTCCACCTCGCCGCTTCTGGCCGCCGCGCTCGCCAGCGCGCCGCCCATATTTCCTGTGCCGATAAAGCCAATCTTCATCATCTGCCGTGTCCTTTCTACACCCATCAGGAGCCCAAGCGCAGCCCTGTACCGTGCCCCGCCTCTGTTTTCATTATTAGTAAAGGATATATCAACCCCCGCCGCCTTGTCAAGCACCGCGCCCGTCAATCACCCGTTCAAAATAATGTTTACCGCACCGCCTTTACGGCCTTCCGGCCCTTCCCTTGCCGCATTAGCTGCCTTACGGCAGCGAACAGGCCCCCGCACTCAAATCGGCGCACCATCTCCCACCCACCTCCCGCCGCATTTTCTGCCCTCACGGGCAGAAAACAGGTGCCAGCGTCGCAGACTTTTACCCGCAAGGGGTATGCAGCATCCGTAAAGCAGCAGAGCTGCTAACGGCTGCCCAAGCGCCGCGCACGGCGCAAATAAATTTCAATCGTTTTTTCTGACGTCGCCGTCGTGGCATTACGATTTCCACGCCCTTTCGGGCGCGCCAATCGTGCCACTTCCTCGAAACCGGCTCGCTTCATCCGCCACTGGCGGCGCTTCGCCGATTTCCATGTGCGTCAGAAAAAACACTTGCGGGCTGCATCCCCGCTCAAAAAAGAGAGGCTGGCCCATAGGCCAGCCTCTCTTTTTTGAAGTCATAATAGCATCGTGATCCCATTCTCTTCGATCCCGATCTCCACGACCGGCGCGCCGGGGTCGTACTCGCCGTCGAGCGTCCACGGGATGTCCTCGGCGGTCTCCGCCGTCACGTGTTTGACATGGCGGAAAATGAGCCCCTCGGAGTTATAGTAGTCCTTGTTGACGAGCGCCAGAATGAGCGCCTGCATCGCAGCCGGCGTGCGCGGCACAGGCACGAGCAGCAGCTCGAACTTGCCGTCGTCGAACGACACCTCATCGGGCGAGAGCTTCATCAGTCCCGCGATCGACGTCGAATTGCTGATCGCACCGAAGAGATATTCCCCATCGAAGGCCTCGCCGTCCGCCGTGATCTTCATGCGGTACGGGCAGAGCGTGTCGAGATTCTTGACGCCCTCAAGGAGGTACGCAAAGTGCCCGAACATATTTTTAATGTCCTGCTGGACGGTGTAGGTCGTTTTCGTGAACGCGCCGAACGACGCGACATAGACGAAATTCCGCTCGCCGAATTTGCCCACATCGAGCGATCTCGGCTTCATGCGCATGGCGGAGGCCGCCGCCTCGGCGGGATTCGACGAGATATTCAGGCTCGCGGCAAAGTCGTTCGTGCTGCCGCCGGGCAGATAGCTCACGAGCGGGCGGTATTCTCGCGGAATGCGCATCACACCGTTCACCGTTTCGTTGAGCGTGCCGTCGCCGCCGTGGCAGACGACGACGTCGAATTCCGGCCCGAGCGATTCGGCGAGCTCCGTCGCTTCTCCGCGGTGCGTGGTCTTGCGCACGGAGACGAGATAGCCCGCCTCAGAGTAGATCGCGGCGGCGTCAAACAGCGGCGCGAGGGATTTGGTCTTTCCCGCGCGGGGATTGACGATAAAGAGCAGCTTTTTGTCGTCCATGGGTTCCTCCTCGTTTGCTCTTCACAGCATCAGACCGGCAAAGCACCCTGCGCCCTGTCGGTCAAAATCACCCTCTGCCAAAAAAGTCAAGTTCTGTTCATCTTCATTAACAGAGAGTAAAGATTATCATAACACACGAAATGAGCGGTTGCAATTCCCAGCAAAAAATAGTAAGCTGTTTTTGGTATCTTTTTAGCAGTCATTTAACGCCTTTTGCCCAAAAAAAGGGGGAGCCCATGAAGCAGAACAAAACCTATCTTCACCTCGGCGTAACGCTGATCGTCTCGGCCTGCGCGGTGCTGATGTTTTACGACACGTTTTTCCAGTCCCGCGTGCTGCTGGACTTTTTCGACAAGCTGATGAGCGTGCTCTCGCCGGTCATCTACGGCCTTGTGTTCGCGTACCTTCTCGCCCCCATCGTCGACTTTTTCGACCGGTATATCCAAAAGGGGCTGCCGAAGGTCAAGTCCTCGCTCGTCCGGGGGCTGAGCATCCTCGTCACATGGATCTGCGTCATCGCAATGATCTACCTCATGTTCAGCATCCTCATCCCCGAGCTGGTCGACAGCACGAAGACACTGGCCGACAACTTTGAAAGCTATTATAAAACCGTCTACAACTGGGTCAACAGCCTTGTGGAGAATCAGACGATCTTCTCCGACGACATCTACTCCGACCAGCTGCTCTCCGCACTCAACGGCTACTACGATAAGCTCGTCAAGTGGGTCACCGACACGGTCATCCCGCAGGCGCAGGTCGCCATCGTCGCCGTGACCGGCGGCATCTGGAGCGTCGTCATCTTCCTCAAGAACATTCTCATCGGCATGATGATCTCGGTCTATCTGCTCGCGCGCAAGGAGAGCTTTGCCAAGCAGTCGAAGAAGATCCTCTACGCCATTCTGCCCGAAACGCCGTACCGCCGCACGCTGCGCGCCGTGGCCGAGGCTGACCGTATCTTCAGCGGCTTCGTGCGCGGAAAGCTGCTCGACTCGCTCATCATCGGCATCCTCTGCTTCATCTGCTGCTCGATCTTCAAGTTCCCGTATACGCCAATTATTTCGGTGTTTGTGGGCGTGACGAACATCATTCCGATCTTCGGCCCGTTCCTCGGCGCCATTCCGAGCGCGTTTCTCATCCTGCTCGTCAGCCCCAAGCAGTGCCTTTATTTCATTCTCTTCATCATCGCATTGCAGCAGTTTGACGGCAATATTCTGGGGCCGAAGATCCTCGGCAAATCCACCGGCATTTCGAGCTTCTGGGTCATCGTGGCCATCGTGGTCGGCGGCGGCTTCGGCGGCGTGCTCGGCATGTTCCTCGGCGTTCCGATCTTCGCGTGCATCAGCTCGCTTGTGAACTGGTTCACGAACCGCAGCCTCACGAAAAAGGGCGTGACGGACGACGCGATGTTCGCCCCCGCGCCGCTCGCCTCTCCGGATGAAAAAAAGGACTGATCTCCCCATGAAAACCCTGTACCGTGACAACAAAGGACTGCACCGCTGGCTTTTCGCCTGCGGCGCAGTCCTTGTGCTTTTCTATCTTTTCCGCGGAAACCGCGCGGCCGTCAATTTCTGGGTCTATTCGGTTACGCTGCCCTTCGAGCAATTCTTAGGCCGCGCGTGCGCGGCGCTGCCGTTTTCGGTCGCGGAGCTTCTGTATGTACTCGCGGCGGTCACGGCGGTCGTGCTGCTCGTGCTGATGGTGCGCTATCTTATAAAGTCGCGCCAAAAAGGGCGCGCCGCGTACCGCTGCGCGCTCTTCGTGCTCGATTTGTTTCTCACGGTCTACGCCGCGTTCTCGCTCCTCTGGGGCGCGAACTATTACGCGGACGACTTCTGCGACAAAAGCAGCCTTTCGCCCGAGCCCGTCGCGTATGAAGACTTAGTCCGCGTCACGCAGTATTTCGCGGACCATCTTGCCGAGGCGTCGACGCACATCGCGCGCGACGAAAACGGCCTCTTCACCGCCGACCGGCAGGAGATTCTTAACTACGCCGACACGGTGTACGACTACCTGTACGACGAATTTCCGTTCCTCGACATGCCGGACCAGAAGCCCAAGGGCATTTTCTTTTCGAAGATCATGAGCGCGATGAACTTCACGGGCTTCTACTTTCCGTTCACGGGCGAGTCAAACGTGAACATGGACTCGCCCGCGATGCTGCTGGCCTCGACCTGCGCGCACGAGCTCTCGCATCAGCGCGGGATCACGTCCGAGCAGCAAAGCAACTTCCTTGCGGTCCTCGCCTGCACGCGCTGCGACGACGCAAACTACAACTATGCGGGCTGGATGCTCGGCTACATTCACCTCGGCAACGCGCTGTACCGCGTCGACCCCGACGCATGGCAGCAGATTCGCGATTCGCTTCCCGACGAGATCGTGCTCGATCTGCGCTACAACAGCGCCTACTGGGCGCAGTACAAGGGCCTCACGGCCACCGTCACCCAGTCGCTCAACGATAAGATGATCAAATCCTACGGCGATGAACTCGGCACGCAGAGCTACGGCGCGGTCGTCGACCTGCTCGTGAATTACTACGCCTGAGCGCTGCTCGTCTCGCGGTAAGACTGCAAGAATTCCTTGGTTCGCTCCTGCTGCGGGTTTTCGAAGACCTGCTCGGGGCTGCCCTGCTCCACGATGACGCCGCCGTCCAGAAACACGACGCGGTCGCTCACGGCGCGGGCAAAGGGCATCTCGTGCGTCACGATGACCATCGTCATGTGCTCGTCGGCAAGAGAGCGGATGACGCGCAGCACCTCGCCCGTGAGCAGCGGGTCGAGCGCGGAGGTCGGCTCGTCGAAAAAGAGGATTTCCGGCTTCATCGCGAGCGCGCGGGCGATGGCCACGCGCTGCTGCTGCCCGCCCGAGAGCTGATAGGGATAGGCGTTTTCCTTGCCTTTTAGTCCCATTTTGTCGAGCAGCGCCATGGCCTCGGCCTCGACCTCGGCTTTATCACGCTTTTGCACCGAGATCGGCGCGTCGCAGACATTTTTCAGCACCGTGTAGTGCGGGAAGAGGTCAAACTGCTGGAACACCAGCCCGAACTGCCGCCGCACCTGCGCGAGCGCGGCTTTTCCGGCGTAGACGCTTTTGCCGTTTTCCTCGCGCGCGGCGACGTTTTCGCCATACGCGAGCGTGCCGGAGTCCATGGTCTCAAGCAGCGTCGCGCAGCGCAGCATCGTCGACTTGCCGCCGCCCGAGGGGCCGATGATCGACACGACCTCGCCCTTTTCCACCTTGAGCGACACGCCCTTTAAGACTTCGAGCGCGCCGAAGGCCTTTCTCGCATTCTGCATTTCAAAAACTGCCATAGTTCTCCCCTCCCTTTAGCGGTAATAGCGCAGCGCCTGCTCCCATTTTTCCATGGCGAAGGCGACCACATAGTTGAAGACATAGTAGAACACCCCCGCCGCCACCAGCGCCAGCATGCCCGGCGTATTCGGCGAGGCAACGATCTGCTTGGCGCGCGTGAACATCTCCACCGTGCCGATGACGGACGCGAGCGACGTGTCCTTCACCAGCGTGATGACCTCGTTCGTCACCGCAGGGATGACGCGCTTGACCATCTGCGGCAGGATGATCTTGAAAAATGTCTGCGCCTTGGTATAGCCGAGCACCTGCGCGGCCTCATACTGCCCGCGCGGGATGGACTCGATGCCGCCGCGGTAGATCTCGGCAAAATACGCCGCATAGTTGATGACGAACGCGACGATGACCGCCGTGAAGCGCCAGTTGCCCGGCACCGTGACGCCGAGCAGGAGCTTCGGCCCGTAGAAGACGACCATCAGCTGCAGCATCAGCGGCGTTCCGCGCATGATGGAGATATACGCCTTGATGAAGCCGCGCAGCGGCGTCAATCTGCTGCGGCGGCCAAACATCACCGCAAGGCCCAGCGGCATCGAGAATAGCAGCGTCAGCGCAAAGATCAATAGCGATGTGACAAAGCCCTCGGATAATAGCGAAAGCATCGTGGATACAGTCATGGAATGATTCTCCCTTATTCGGTCATAAGCGGGAAAAAGCGGGGGCTTTCGCCCCCGCTCCCTCCCTGAGAAGAGGATGGGCCCCTATGAGTTATAATTGGTTTTTACAGTCGCCCGAGGTAAACGTTTTTACTTGTTGATAAGGCACAGGCTGTCGAGCACGAGACCCTGATCGACGTACTTCTGCGCGATCTCCAGCATGGTGCCGTCCTCGGCCATCTTGAGAAGCTCGGCGTTCACCGCATCGCGCAGCTCGGTGTTGCCCTTGAGGAAGCCGATGGCGTACTGCTCGGTGGAGAGGGACTCGTCAAGGATGACATAGTCGCCGTCGTTGTTCGCGATCTGATACTGCGCAACGCCGAGGTCAGCGGCCACGGCGTCCACCGTGCCCTGGGCTAAGTCCATAAAGCCCATGTTGTAATCGCCGAGCTCCACGACCTCCTTGAGCGACGCCTTGAAGTCCTCGTTTTCGTTGATCGCGTCGACCGCGGAGGACGCGGCCTGCGCCATCACGCTCTTACCGGCGAGGTCCGCGAGCGAGGTGATGCCGCTGTCCGCCTTCACAACCATCACGATGGAGTTATCCACATAGGGGTCGGAGAACGTGTAGTCATTTTCGCGGCCGGTGTAGGTAAAGCCGTTCCAGATGCAGTTGATCGTGCCGCTGGAGAGCTCGGCGTCCTTGCTGTTCCAGTCGATGGCCACGGCCTCGTACTCCCAGCCGAGGCGCGCGCACAGCTCCTTCGCCATCGCGAGGTCGAAGCCGTCATACGTGCCGTCGGCGGCGATGAAGCCGAACGGCGGGAACTCGGCATCAAAGCCGACGATCAGCTTTTGCGTCTCGCCGCCCTGCGCGTCCTGCGCATCACCGGTATCGTCGGCGGTGTCGTTCTTGCTGCCGCAGGCGGCAAGGGCCAGTACCATCACGGCGGCAAGCGCCATTGCTAAGAATTTTTTCATCGTTTCTTCCTCCTGATTTTTGTCCGGCGCTTGGCCGTTCGATTTAGTGTGGTAACACGATAGCATAATAACGCGCGACAGTAAATGCGCACACTTTACAAAGATGGAGCGGTAAAGAGAACCGTTTTTTGCCGCTTTCCACAGTTTTCACGGTTTCTGGACGGCAGCGCGGTGTTTGCCTCCCGTTTTTCCCCGCTTTGCGCTTGTTTCTTTTTTTGCCGTGTGCTACAATGCAAGCAAGAATTTTTGATCGCAGGAGGCCATTTTTATGCTGTCTATTGATATCTCCCATGCCGTATCGTTTCTCTCGTTGCCGTATGAAGCGGCGCTGCGCCCGCGTCTCGAGCGCGCGGCGGGCTGGCTGCAAAACGGCGGCGGAAAGGGCTCTGATTTCATCGGCTGGGTCACGCTCCCGCGCGACTATGACAGAGGCGAGTACGCGCGCATCCTCGCCGCGGCGAAGAAGATTCAGGGCGATTCCAAGGCGCTCGTCGTCATCGGCATCGGCGGCAGCTATCTCGGCGCGCGCGGCGTCATCGAATGCCTCTGCTCCCCGAACTATAACTTAAAGAAGAAGTCCACGCCGAACATCTACTTTATCGGCAACGGCCTCTCCTCCGACGCGCTGCGCGAGGTGACGGAGCTCATCGGCGACGACGATTTCTCCGTCAACGTCATCTCGAAGTCCGGCACGACGACCGAGCCCGCCGTCGCGTTCCGCTTCTTCCGCGAAAAGCTCGAAAAGAAATACGGCAAGGCCGAAGCCGCGAAGCGCATCTACGCCACGACCGACGCGCACAAAGGCGCGCTCAAGTCCCTCGCCGATCAGGAGGGGTACGAGGAATTCGTCGTGCCCGACAACATCGGCGGGCGCTACAGCGTGCTCACCGCCGTTGGCCTTCTCCCCATCGCCGTCGCGGGCGTTGATCTGGATGAACTCATGGGCGGCGCGCAGGAGATGATGTCGCTCTGCTCGAAAAACGATTACAACAATCCCGCGTGGCAGTACGCCGCCATGCGCCACGAGCTCTACCGTCAGGGCAAGAAGGTGGAGCTTCTCGCGTGCTTCGAGCCCGCGTTCCGCTTCATGGCCGAGTGGTGGAAGCAGCTCTACGGCGAGAGCGAGGGCAAGGAGGAAAAGGGCCTCTTCCCCGCGAGCGTCGACTTCACCGCAGACCTCCACTCGATGGGCCAGTACATCCAGCAGGGCGAGCGTATGCTGATGGAGACCGTCGTGCGCTTTGCGCCCGCGGAGCAGCAGATGGTCGTCCCCTTTGACGAAGCGAATGGCGACGGGCTCAACTTCCTTGCGGGAAAGACGATGGACTTCATCAACCGTCAGGCGATGGACGGAACGCTCCTTGCCCATGTGGAGGGCGGCGTGCCGAACATCATTCTGAATCTCGATGAGAACAACGCCCGCACGATGGGCCAGCTCATCTACTTCTTTGAATATGCCTGCGGGCTGAGCGGCTATCTGCTCGGCGTCAACCCCTTCGACCAGCCGGGCGTGGAGGCCTATAAAAAGAACATGTTCGCGCTGCTCGGCAAGCCCGGATACGAGGAAATGGGCGAGGAGCTGCGTAAGCGCCTGCGCTGAATTTTTTGAATAAACCTGAAACTTTCCATTCAGCATTGCAAATTTGTTTCATTTATGCTATGCTGATGCCATCAGAAAGACCATCCCCCGCAAAAGAGGCGGGGAGCTATTGAAAGGAGTGATTTCTATGGTCAGACTCATCATGGGTGAAAAGGGCACCGGTAAGACCAAGAAGCTGATCGAAATGATCAATACCACTGCGCAGGAGGATAACGGCAGCGTCGTCTGCGTCGAGGCAAAGTCTACCATGACCTTTGACCTGCACTATCACGTTCGTCTGATCTCTGCCTACGAGTATGACCTGTCCAACTACGAGGCCCTGCGCGGCTTCCTGTTCGGCCTGTACGCGGGCAATTATGATATTTCCCACATCTTCATCGACAACCTGTTCAAGATCACCGGCGGCGAGTGCAACCAGGCGGCTGACGATTTCCTGAACGAGCTCGAGCGCTTCAGCAACGCCACCGGCGTCAAGTTCACCATCTCCGTCTCCGGCGACCCCGCCCTCGCCACCGACGGCATGCAGAAGTATCTGTAAATTTTACTTTCGCAAAAATAAGAAGAACGCCTCGGAAGAGGCGTTCTTCTTTCTTTGCCGAAAGGCGGGATTTTTGGCAGCGCGGTGCTCTGCACTTTGTTCCCTGCGTGCCGCAGGGTGAGCAGATAAGGGGGCCATTCTCTCACGTGAGAGAATGGCCCCCTTGGACCCCCAAGAGAACGCGAGGGGAGGGCCCCTCGACCCCCAATATTGGCAGATTGTAGCTTGAATGACTGCACGCGCTGCGCAGTGAGGGTGCGGTGTACATGGCTTCGCCATGAACCCCTACTATTCGATACCACTCGCAACCGCGCCTTACTACCGTGAGGCGCGTGTGACGATGGCACAGCGGCAGACATCTTGCGGGCGCGGCATTGCTGCGCTCGCCGCGCGTGGGATGAAACAAATGTTGCAATTTGTCGGAACTTATGATACGGTAATAACAAGGCGCTGCACGAACGGCAGGCGGTTGGCTACATCCTCCGAGAGGAGGTGGTAGATATGCCTATTACGATCACGTTACATATCCTTGGATATGTGGTTACGATCCGTATAAAAAGCGAAAACCGCCACTCGGCCAAGTGACGGTTTCTCATTTTGAGTCTTCCTAACTTCCCGGGCTGACCGCTTGTCGCAGCGCCCTTTCTACGCCCATTATAGCAAATTCTCCCGCGCTGTCAAGCGACAGTGCGGGCTTTGTTTTTATCTGCCTTATTTATGCCAAATCTCGCAGCTGTCCGGTGCGTATTTCCATAAGCTGCGGACCGTTCACAGAAAAGAACACTGTTGAAATAGAAAAGCAGCAATCCCACCCGCGGCGAGCGCAGCAAAGCCACCCCCGCAGGCAGTCCGCCGCCGGACTACCGTCATACGCGCCTCACGATAGTAAGGCGCGGTTGCAACCAGTAACGAATAGCAGAAGATTCATGGCGAAGCCATGTACACCGCACCCGATTGCGCAGCGCGTGCAGCTCTTCGAGCCCTAAACTGCCAATGTGCGGGGTCGAGGGGGAAGGCCCCTCGTCCTTTCTCTTGGGGGTGTAAGGGGGATATTCTCTTTTGCGAAAGAGAATGGCCCCTTTGACTCGCTCCCACACGGTGTGGGGAACAACGATGCAGCGCTGCCGCGCTGCGCTAAGGTCCCCGCTGCGCAGGAGGCGCGAAAAAAGGCAGCCTTTCGGCTGCCGATTTTTTCAGTCCACCGTGCGCATGAAGGACGTCGATCCCTTCTGAAATCTCACATCCAGCTTCACGCGGTCCGCGCGCATATAGCTCGTGGTGTATTCATAGGTATGCCCGTTCTCGGTCGTGGTGCGGCGCTGATGGAAAAACGCCGCCGAGCCGGGCGCGCAGTGCAGAAGCTGCGCCTCGTGCGGCGCGAGCACGACGGCCTCATACGTGTCCGACGCGGAAAACGGGATGACGCCGACGTGGTAGAGGAGACTGTAGAAGCTGTGCGTCTCCAAAAGCTCGCGCGTCAGGTTCGGATAGATGTACTCTGGGTAGTACGACGTCTCTAAAATGAGCGGCTCACCGTCGACGTTTCGCACGCGCGTGAAGCGATAGACCTTCACGCCCGGCTCAAGGCCCATGAGCGTCACGATTTTGGGACTCGGCGTGATGACCGCGAAGTCGACCAGCGTGGACGACGGCGTTTTGCCCAGCTGGGAAATTTCCGTCGTGAACGAATACTGCACGCCCTTGCGGCGCGTGTTCGGGTCAGTGACGAACGTGCCCTTGCCGCGCTTTCGCACGACGAAGCCCTCTTCTTCCAGCGCGCCGATGGCCTGACGCACGGTGTTGCGGCTGATATCATACGAGCGACAGAGTTCGGCCTCGCTCGGCAGCAGGTCGCCGACCTTGAGCGCGCCGGAGGTGATGCTGCGCTTGATGATGCCCATGAGCTGGGAATAGAGAGGAATTTCGCTGTCGAGCGACAGCGGATTTTTAAGGACCGGATTGTGTTCCATGGTGGGAACCTCCCGAGAAATACGTTTTGGAATATTCCCATCATACCACATATCTTTGAGATGTTCCAGTACCTTTTTGCAATTTCTCCCTCATTTTGCGCGAAAAGACAGGGGAAAAGGCGGCCTTCGGGCCGCCTTTTTGAAATTTGACTGCTTCAGTCCAGAATTTCCTGCGCGCCGGTCTTCAGATTCACGCGCACAGAGTGCGTCACGAGCGGGTCGCTCGTCTTTTGATGGTCGATATCGTAGACGGCGGTGGTGTAGACATAGCCGTCGCGGATCTCAAGGGCACCGGGGAAGTAGCTGATGCTGCTGCCATCCTCCGTGACGCTGCCGTAGAAGTAGTCCGCATCACCGATACTCGTCCAAGTCTTGCCGCTGTCATAGGAAATGGACAGATTGTTCTGCGCGGGCGGGAACTGTAGCGTCTTGACAATATTGCCGTGGTTATCAAAAGCAATGGACTCGTAGCCGTCGATCTTTACGTACTGCTCGCCGTCAGGATTGTAGAGCTCCGTAACATACGTTCCCATCGTCGCGCCGCCGATATGATAGTTAAGCGCCACTCTGCTGCCTCTGATCGAAAGTGTCGCGCGCACGGGTGAGTCGGTCAGAGAGTCGATCGGCAGGGTATCGATCGTTTCGACTGAGCCGCCCTCGTGCCAGCGATAGAATTTACCGCCCGCAGTGTACCAGAGGTAACCGCCCAGATCAACATAGCTGTCGGCAGCCTTGATGAGCGAATCGCGGCTGACGGCATTTGTCGTGGTGGCCGAAGATGCGTCGGATGGCTCAGTGCCAGACTGGGCGCTGTTGAACCATGCGAGCATCGCGTCGTAGAGCGTTGCATAGTCGCCGTAATCGCTGACCTTATAGTAGTATGCGTCGTCTCGCTGGTAGAGCATGATGTCCGTGCCCTCGAAGAACGCAAGGTGCGAGGAATCGTTGTTGCTGAGCCAGAGCGTGAGCGACCGTGCTCCGTCAGCAGGGGTGAACTTATCATGCAATAGCGCATAGCTGCACTCGTCAAGCCTGACCGTTGGCGTGACGTTCAGCATATCGCGGTCGGTGATCGCCGCATTGTCCCGGTAGAGAAACATCCACGCTGCGCCGCCGTTCGACGCGAGCTGAAGATCGGCCTGAAAATCGGAATCGTCCAGCGCGGGATCAGCCGCCGCGTCGGCGTCCCAGTTCACCGTGAAGCTTCTGACCATCGCCCGGAGTACCTCGGCCTCGCCCTCAACGGCGCGGTCGCGGTTCCAGCCCCACTGATTCTCTTCCGTGCTGCCGTCGAACGTCCAGTGCGTTGTGACCTCGTAGCAGGTGCCGTCCGGCGCATCAAAGAGCGTGACAATTGTGTTGCTCATGCCCTCGTGCGTCACAAAGCGCCAGCCCGCGTCGGTCTTCTCGGCCTTTGCGCCGGTGCTTTCCCATTCCGCCTTCGCTTCGTCAAGGCTCTGCTCGAGCTTCTTTGCGTTGAAGTAGGAGCCGGTGTCGTAGCGGGAGTACCAGAACTCCGTCCCCGGATTGCACGCCCAGGCGGTGATCGGCGCATAGAAGTAGTAGCTGCCGTCGCCCGAAATGAGCCGCGCCTCGCACTGGTTGGCGCGGCCGTAGCCGTCCGCCGCCGTGTCGTTCAGCAGGTCGGGAATGAACATCTTCGGCAGATCAAGCCCCGCGTAGTCGACATAGAAGTCGTGCAGGTAATACTTTTCCTCTCCGCTGTAGCTGCATCCGTTGTACCACAGCCCGTCGTTGCCGGTATAGGTGCCGATGACCTGATAGCCGGTCTTCTCGCCGTAGGTGTAGTGCAGGACGGTGAGATAGTGCGTCCAGTTCTCGTTGAGATATCCGTCGTCCGTCAGCTCCTGCCCGCCGACAATGTTGATCTGCGCGCCCGCCTCGTTCGTGGGCTTCATCTCATACTGGAAGTACCACAGCTCCAGCACCGTGCCGTCGGGGGAGAGGTTGCCGAGCGAATCTGCCTGCTCCAGCTGCGTCACGCGCACGTCGGCGACCGTGTCCTCGATCGAGCGGGACGCATATTCATTGTTTTCCGACACGGAATAGGTCATCGTGCCTTTTTTGAGCTCCGCCACGCGCTCGGCGGCATAGTCGTCCATCGAGGCGTAGATCGTGTCGTCCTCCTTTTCCAGCCGGTAGACCATGCAGAAGCATTCACTGCCGTCTTCCGCATAGTCGGCGGAAAGGCCGAGATAGATTGTGCCGTCTTCCTGCTCAAGAAGATAGGCCTGATACGGCTGAGAGTCCTTTGCCTCTTCGCAGTAGCCGGTCCATGCGGATTTGTTGTGCTGCATAAGGTCGTCGACCGGAGAAGCGTCTCTGGTGCTGCTGAAGAGTGCGTAGAAGGACTGCTTTTCCAGCTTGTATTCCTCCATCGGGCCGTAGATAAGGGCATAGCCCAGATCGTTGAACATCGTGACGTATTTCTCCCCTGCGGGATTCGTCGCGGTGCGGAAGGTGGGGTATGCGCCATCCGTAAAGCCATCCGTAAAGCCGGGCGCTTCATATAAGAGCGTGTCGACCGTATAGCTCTTGTCGGCAAACGGGTCGTCATTTTTCTGTGCGCGCTCGCCCCAGCTGACGGCGCAGCCCGCCGTCAGCGTCAGCGCCAGCACGAGGGCGACAACGCCGAGGCCGCGCTTTTTCTGCGCGCCCAGCACGTTCGTGATGCGGCGCTTCAGACGCTCGACCGTGCCGCCGAAGCACGTCGTCGCGGGCAGCGCCCGCACGCTGGACTGCACGGCGGCGAGCAGTGTCCGGCTGTAAGCCGCGCGCTCGGGGAGTTCGAGCCCGTCGGTCGCCGCGCTGTCGCAGGCAAGCTCGATGTCTTCGTCCGCCTGACGCAGCATCAGATAGACCACGGGGTTGAACCAGTGCATCGCGTTGGCCGCGAGCAGCACGAGCTTTAAGAGCATATCGCGCCGCTTCAAATGGCACAGCTCATGGCGCAGGATGTAGCGCAGCTCCTGCACGTCGTAGTGCTCGTGGGGAAGGAGCAGCCGCGGGCGCAGCAGGCCCGTCACCGCGGGGGTGGAGATGGCCTCGCAGACGATCATCTCCGGCGCGCTCACGCCTAAGTCGCGCGCCGTGTCAGAGAGCAGGGAGGCGTAGTCCGCGCGGGCGACGTCTCTCTTCCAGCGGCGCACCGTGCGGCGGAAGAGGGCGTAGGAGACACCCTGATACAGCAGGAACGCCGCCGCGCCCGCGAGATAGCCGTAGAATAAGATCGTCGTCACGGGGATGTAGCGCGTCGTCTTCTGCTCGGGATTCGTCACGGGGCGCTGAATGATCGTGTCGCGCACCTGTGCGGGGGACTGGCCGCTTTTTTCGGCCATGTCGCCAAACAGGTTGTCGGTTGATTGGATGGTCGTCTTATCCGTGCCGACAAAGAGGGTGTAGTCTTTCGGCGGCGCGGCCTGCACCGGCGCGTTTTTCACCGAAAAATCGACCGGCAGCAGCAAAAATGCCGCCAGCGCCAGCCACAGCCAGCAGCGCGTCTTCGCGCGGTAGCGCTCGCGCCAGAGAGGTTTGAGTACCAGCATCGCCAGAATGGCGAGGGAACCTAACAGGGAAGTTTTCAACAGATTCAGCAGAAATGTTTCCATGGTGCGTCCTCCTTATATTTCCGTTTAACGGCTCATATCGTCCAAAAACTGCCGCAGCTCGTCGATCTCGCTCTGCTCGAGCGGCTGCTCGGCGTTCAGCGCCGCGACGAAGCTGCCGAGCGACCCGCCGTAGAGCCGCTTCAGGACGCTGCGGCTCTCAAATTCGAGGTATCTGTCCTTTGAGACGAGCGGCGTGTACAAATTGTTCCGCCCCTCGCGGCGGCTCGAGAGGAATCCTTTTTCGCACAGGCGAGTAAGGTAGGTGTTGACGGTGTTGGCGCTCCAGCCGTGGCTCGCGAGCGCGCCGTCGAGATCGCCGCGGCTGACCTCGCCGCCGACGGCCCAGATGGCCTGCATCACGGCAAGCTCCGCGTCGGGCAGTCTCTTCTTATCGTCCATGGGTTGACCTCCTTAGATGATCTACTACATTTGTCGTTGATAACTATATACTACATATGTAGTAGTTTGTCAAGCGCCTTTTATGTCCTTTTTTGTTTTGCAGCGAAAATTGCAGAAAACAGGGGAAAGACATGACGGCAAATCGTCAAAATGAAAGATGCCGTTCAATTATTTGAATAAGTTCTTGCAAATCTTTCTGAAAATCGCTTGCTTTTGTGCAAAGCGCAAGGTATAATGAAGAAACCGTATGAAATCATTTGGCAATTCAATAAATAAAAATTTGAGAGGAGATCTTTATCATGGCAAAGTTCAAAGTTTACTACACCATCGAGCTCAACGAGGTGGCCACGCACATCTTCGAGTCCAACGACTTTGAAGTGAAGCTGTGCAGCCATAACGACGAGGAGACCTACGTCAAGGAGCTCGCCGAGTTCCAGCCCGACGCCATCATGTGCCGCACCGAGCCCATCACCGCCAAGATGATGGACACCTGCAAGAACCTCAAGGTCATCGGCAAGCAGGGCGCCGGCCTCGATAACATCGACATGGACCACGCCCACGCCAAGGACATCACCGTTGTCTACGCGCCTGCCGGCAACGCCAACGCCGTCGCCGAGCACGCCGTCATGCTGATGCTCATGTGCGCCAAGCGTTTCACCTATGTCGACCGTCAGTTCCGCAGCGGCAACTTCCTTGTCCGCATGGGCATGGAGCACACCTATGAGCTCGGCGGCAAGACCCTCGGTATGATCGGCTGCGGCCGTATCTCCCAGCTCGCCATGCAGAAGTGCAAGTACGGCTTCGGCATGAACGTCATCGGCTACGATCCGTACCTCACGCAGGACAAGATCGGCGATCTGTGCGAGCTGAAGGCCACCGCCAAGGAAGTCTGGGAGCAGGCCGACTTCGTGTCCGTGCATCTGCCTGTCGTTCCCTCCACCGAGCACTCCATCGGCCGTGAGCAGTTCAGCTGGATGAAGCCCACCGCTTCCTTCATCAACTGCGCGCGCGGCGCTCTGATCAAGGAGAACGAGCTTGTCGAGTGCCTGAAGGACGGCACGCTGTTCCAGGCCGGTCTCGACGTGTTCGAGCATGAGCCCATCCAGGAGTCCAGCCGCGAGCTGTTCAACCTCGACAACGTCATCATGACCCCGCACATGGCCGCCACCACCGAGCAGAGCGTTCTCAACTGCTGCACCAGCGTTGCCAACGACATCGTCGCCGTCTGCAACGGCCAGGAGCCCAAGGTCAAGGCCCAGAAGCCCAAGTTCTAAGTTATTTCTGTTTCGTAGAAACTACTTATTAAAAGGGACGCCTCAAAAGAGGCGTCCCTTTTTTGCGCCCTTGGGCGGGGGGGACAGCCAGGCAGAGCTGCTGCTTTCCCTGCGCCTTTGGGTGCAAAACGATCCCGTGGTGCAAGATATTCTTCATTCTTGTTAAATAGTTAACGAAATGAAAGAAAATAATCAAAATTGCCTATATTTTTCGCAACTTTGCAGTTGATTTTTCATTTTTCTGTGTGTATAATCAAAATCGAAGAAAATCGGATCTCATTCCGGATTTACAAATTTTAAAGGAGAAGTCAAATGAAAGAATTGTACGTCGTCAACTGCTGCCGTACCGCTGTCGGTTCCTTCGGCGGTTCCCTGAAGAACACCCCTGCCGCTCAGCTCGGCTCCATCGTCGTGAAGGAAGCCCTCAAGCGCGCGAATGTCGCTCCCGAGAATGTCGATGAGCTGATGTTCGGCTGCATCCTGACCGCTGGTCTCGGTCAGAACGTCGCCCGTCAGGTCGGCGTGGGCGCCGGTCTCCCCTATTCCGTCCCCGCCTATACCGTCGGTATGGTCTGCGGCTCCGGTATGAAGTCCGTCATTGAGGCTGGCCGCGCCATCCTCGCCGGCGACGCCGATATCGTCGTCTGCGGCGGCACCGAGAACATGAGCGCCGCTCCTTATGCCGCTCCCGACGCCCGCTGGGGCGCCCGCATGGGCGACAAGAAGCTTGTCGACACCATGATCAAGGACGGCCTGTGGGATGCGTTCAACAACTACCACATGGGCACCACCGCCGAGAACATCTGCGATGTTTGGGGCATCACCCGCGAAGAGCTCGACGCCTTCGGCGCTGCCTCCCAGCAGAAGACCGAGGCTGCTCAGGCTGCCGGCCGTTTTGACGATGAGATCGTTCCCGTCCCCGTGAAGGTCAAGAAGGAGATCGTCGAGTTCAAGAAGGATGAGTTCCCCCGCGCCGGTTCCACCGTCGAGGGTCTTGCCAAGCTGCGCGGCGCGTTCCCCGTCGGCCCCGAGGGCGTTGAGGACGAGATCGTCCACACCTTCGAGCCCACCGGCATCCACGAAGCCGATACCAAGAAGCACGTCCAGCGCGTCACCGCCGGCAACGCCTCCGGCATCAACGACGGCGCTGCCGCCATCGTCCTCGCTTCCGGCGAGGCCGTGAAGAAGTACAACCTCAAGCCCATGGCCAAGCTCGTCAGCTGGGGCCAGGGCGGCGTCGACCCGAAGATCATGGGCGTCGGCCCCGTGCCCGCTTCCCGTCAGGCCATGCAGAAGGCCGGCCTGACCATCGACGATATCGACCTCGTCGAGGCCAACGAAGCCTTCGCGGCCCAGTCCATCGCTGTTGCACGCGAGCTGCACTTTGACATGAGCAAGGTCAACGTCAACGGCGGCGCGATCTCCATCGGCCACCCCGTCGGCGCTTCCGGCGCTCGTATCATCGTCACCCTGCTGCACGAAATGCTCAAGCGCGACGACGCCAAGAAGGGTCTTGCCACCCTCTGCATCGGCGGCGGCCAGGGCGTTGCCACCATCTTCGAGAAGTGCTAAAGCACCGCTAACCCCTGAAAATAAAAGGAGACCTCGAAAGAGGTCTCCTTTTTATTTTGTCCTCTGCACGGTGCAGGGAAAAAAGCAGTGCCCCTGCCGAGACGCAAAAAGGAAGCAGCCCTTTCGGGCTGCCCCTCACGCGCCCTCGCGGGCGCAAGCGCCGTACAGTGCGTCACGCTGCGATTTAACCCTCCGCCTGCGCTGCGACGATCGCCTCGTAGATCGTCTGCGGGTCGAGCTTATCATAGTCCGCGCTCGTCGCCATCGCGGCGGCGTCGACCTGCTCGGCGATGAAGTTCGTGAAGTACTCCTCGCGCACCTCGTCGGCTGCGGCGGACTTGTCGAGCGGCAGGCGGAGCAGGATGTGATAGCCGAGGCTGGATTCGACGACTTCACTCACCTCGCCCTCGGAAAGCGCGTAGGCGGCGTCTTCAAACTCCTGCACCATCGAGCCGGTCGTGAAGGTGTAGCCCGTGGGATGGCTCTCGCGGCCGGGATCCTCGCTGTACTCGTCGGCGAGCTCGGCAAAGTAGGAGGCGATGTCGTCGCCGGTGTAGGAATTGAGCTTTTCGACGAGCTCCTCAGCGAGCGCTTTCTTTTCGGCCTTCTGCTCGTCGGTGAGGGCTTCGCCGGTCGTCATGTCCTTCGTCGCAAGCAGGATGTGGTCCGCCGTGATGTAGCCCTGCTCGGCGGCGTAGACGGCAAGGTCCTCGTCAGAGGCATAGAGCGCGCTGCCCTCGGTGTTGTAGAGCTGATATAGGTTCTGGTACAGGTAGTTCGAGCGGGCGACGCGGTCATAGGTCTCGCGGCGCATGCCGAGCTTGGCGATCTCTTCTTCAAAGGCCTCTTCGCTGCCGTACTGGTCGATATAGGTCTGGTCGCTGTCCGCCATGGCGGATTCCTGCCCCTCGGTGAGCGTCACGCCGTACTTGTTCGCCAGGTTTTCAAGCACCAGATGCTGCTTGACGGACGAATAGACGTTGGACTTGATGTAGTCGGTGATATTCGTGCCGTCGGAAAGGGTGTAGTCCCAGTCGAGCGACGAGCCGGTGTAATACTGCATGTAGCTGTCGAGATACGACACGTCGTAGCCGATCCAGTAGGCGATCAGGTCGGCGCTTGCGCCGTTGCCGGCCACGCTGGCGACGATCGCGTCGGGCGCGACGCCGGTCGCTTCGTAGCAGAGACCCTCCTGCATCGTGCCGGAGGTGAAGCCGTTCGAGGGCGAAAGCGTCACGACGGCAAAGGCGAGCGCCGCGGTGATGGCCGCCGCGCCAAGGAACGAAAGCAATCTCTTCTTGATCATAATGTTACCTCTTTTTCGTTTTCTTCCTTATTCACACGCAGGTCTCCGACCAGCGTCAAGGCTGTATCCAATGCGTCCTCGCCCAGCGAAAGACGCAACAGGAGCTTCGGCTCCGTCCCCGTGGCGGAGAGCGTGAGCCGGCGGCGGTTCTTCGGCAGCGAGCAGAGGGCCATCACGGCCTCCACGGGGACTGCCTCGGACGCGGCAAAGGTGAAGGTGATCTCGCTGCCGCGCTGTGAGATATCGCTCACACCGATCTGCACGGCCTCCGCGCGCAAAAGCGCGACGTCCATGAGCTTGAGGACCGGCTGGGGCGGCTCGCCGTAGCGGTCGATGAGCTCGTCGAGCAGCTCCTGCGACTGCTCGGCGGTGCGCAGCGCCGCGATGCGGCGGTAGATATCCATGCGCTGCTCGCCCGAGGGAATGTAGCTCTCCGGCAGGTTGGCCGAGACTGTGAGGTCTGCCGAGCATTCGGTGCGCTGCGGCGCTTTTTCACCGCGCTGCTCGAGCACGGCCTCTTCCAAGAGCTGCAAGTACATATCGTAGCCGACGCTCATCATGTAGCCCGACTGCTCAGGGCCGAGCAAATTGCCCGCGCCGCGAATTTCAAGGTCGCGCATCGCGATACGGAAGCCCGAGCCGAACTCCGCGTATTCGCGGATGGCGGTGAGCCGCTTGGCGGCGACCTCGGTGAGAATTTTTCCCGCGCGGTAGGTCATATAGGCGTAGGCCCGGCGCGCGCTGCGGCCGATGCGCCCGCGGATCTGGTGCAGCTGGGCGAGGCCGAGGCGGTCGGCGTCCTCGATGATGAGGGTGTTGACATTCGGAATGTCGATGCCCGTCTCGATGATCGTCGTGCAGACGAGCACCTGAATTTCTCCGTCCGAGAGTTGCTGCATCACGGACGACAGGCCCTTTTCGTCCATCTTGCCGTGCGCGACGCCGATGGCGACGTCGTCGCCGAGGAGCTTTTTGAGCTGGGCGGCGCAGCGGTCGATGGTCTCGACGCGGTTGTGCATGTAGTAGACCTGCCCGCCGCGCGCGAGCTCGCGCCGGATGGCGTCGGCGATGACGCTCCAGTTATGCTCGAGCACATATGTCTGCACCGGCTGGCGGTCAACGGGCGGGACCTCGATGGTCGACATGTCGCGAATGCCCGAAAGCGCCATGTTGAGCGTGCGGGGGATGGGCGTTGCCGAGAGCGTCAGCGTGTCGACCTGGCGCGAGAGCTCCTTGAGCTTTTCCTTGTGCGTTACGCCGAAGCGCTGCTCCTCGTCGATGATGAGAAGGCCAAGGTCCTTGAAGTGCAAACTCTTTTGCAGCAGCGAGTGCGTGCCAATGAGTAAGTCGATCTTTCCTGCGGCGGCATCCTGCAAAATTTGCTTCTTCTGCGCGGGCGTTTTGAAGCGCGAGAGCACTTCGATGCGCACGGGGAACGAGCGGAAGCGGTTCAGCGCCGTCGCGTAGTGCTGCTGGGCGAGCACGGTGGTCGGCACTAAGATGGCCGCCTGCTTGCCGTCGAGCACGCACTTCATCACGGCGCGCAGCGCGACCTCAGTCTTGCCGTAGCCGACGTCGCCGCAGAGCAGGCGGTCCATCGGCGTACTGCGCTCCATGTCGGCCTTGATCTCGGCGATGGCGCGCAGCTGATCGTCGGTCTCTTCGTAGTCGAAGGCCTCTTCAAATTCCTTCTGCCACGGGGAGTCGGGCGAAAAGGCGAAGCCCGGGCGGCGTTGGCGCTCGGCATAGAGCGCGATGAGACCCTTGGCAAGGTCCTTCGCCGCGGCGCGCGCCTTCGTTTTCGCGCGCGACCAGTCCGTGCCGCCGAGCTTACTGAGCTTCGTGCGTATTTGGCCGTCCTCGTCCTCGCCATGGCCGCCGATGTATTTCGACACCATGTCGAGCTGCGTCGCGGGGACGTATAAGCTGTCGTTGCCCGCATAGCAGATCTTGATATAGTCCTTGTCCACGCCGTCGACGCGCATGCGCTCGATGCCCGCAAAGCGGCCGATGCCGTGGTGGACATGCACGACGAGATCGCCGGGGGAGAGGTCTTCATAGGAGCGCAGCGCGGCGCGCGCGGATGTCTCCTTCTTTGGCCGCGCCTTTGCGCGCTTGCCGGAGAGGGGAGCGGTCAGCTGGCCCTCGGTCAGGATGACGAGCTTTAATTGTGGATATTCGCTGCCCGCGCTCAGCGCGCCGAGGCCGATGACGGTCTCGTGCGGGGCGGGGAGGCGGTCGTTTTTCAAGTTGAGCTGCGCGCGGATGTTCCGCTCTTTCAAAAGGCGCCGGAAGTTTTTCGCGCGCGTTTCGTTGCCGCAGAGAACGAGCACGCCGCAGCCTGCGCCAAGATAGCGCTCCATGTCGCCCGCGGCGGTCTCGAGGCTGCCGCCGTACGACGGCAGCGAGCGCGCGTTCATGCTGAGGATGGCCCTCGGCGGCAGCAGATTGCGCGACGTGGGGAGCGAATCGAGCAGCAGCACGGGGAACGTGCCCATGCGATGGCTCAATGCCTCCTGACTGAGCGCGAGCGCGGCGAATTCGCCGCACAAAATGCCCTCTTCGATCAGGGGCTTTACGTCCTCGGAGAGCTCCCAGTGGTAGTTCTTGCTGCGTTCCAAAACGCGCATGCCGTCGCTGACGGCGATCAGCGTGTCGGGTGAAAGATAGTTGAGCGCGCAGACTTCGTCGGGGTAGCACGCGGCGAGATACCGGTCCATGCCGCCGAGCGGCAGGTCATTACGAAGGCGCTCGATGTCGCTGCGCAGCGTTTGGACGATGGGGCTGTCCTCGGCCTTTTTCGCGATCTTCTGCGCGGCGCGCCCAAGGCGCTCGAGCATTTTTTCGCGCCCGCCGTCCGAGAGGGCGGGCAGCACCTCTGCCGCGGGCAGAATGGTCAGGGATTTGACGTTCTGCGTGCGGCGCTGGGTCGTCACGTCGAATTCGCCCATCGCGTCGACCTCGTCGTCGAAAAACTCAACGCGCACGGGCGCGCTCAGCGGCGACCAGACGTCGAGAATGCCGCCGCGCAGCGCGAACTGGCCGACGCCCTCGACCGTTTCCGCGCGCGTATAGCCGCTTTCGACAAGCTTTTTCGAGAGCGCGTTCAGGTCAAAGCGGTCGCCGAGCGAAATGTCCGTCACCGCGCCGCGCAGCGCGTCGGGCGGGAGCGTTTGCTGCATCAGGCCGTCGACCGTCGCGACCAGGATCGGCGCTTTTCCGGCGGCAAGGCTGCACAGCGAGCCGATGCGCTGCTGCTCCCAGCCGTGGGAGGCGAACACGCGGTCGCGCAGCTGCCATTCGCGCGCGAACAGCAGGCTCACGTCCTCGCCGAGCAGCTCGTGCAGGTCGCCCGCCATGCGGTTTGCCTCGTTTTCGTCCGCGCAGACGATCAAAAGCGGGCGCTGTGTCTTGTGCCGCACGGCAGCGGCAAGCTGCGCGCGGTGTACGCCCGAAAGGCCCGACACGGCGATGGGCGATGTGCCCGCGTCGAGCGAGAGCAGCAGCTCGCGCACCTCGGGAAGAGAAACGAGCGCTTCGTTGAGTTTGTTCATCCCCTGCGCCATGCCGTATCCCTCCTCCCGCAGCGCGCAAAAGGGCAGATCCGCCGCAGCCGCGGCGGGTCATGCCCGTGGTCGTCAGTCATTTTATTATATAGGCTTTTGGCAAAAAGTCTATGTCGATTTTTTAAATTTTGGCGGCAAAAAGCGTTCAGCCGTTGTAGCGGTTCTGCGCGGCGCTCACGCCGTCGGTGATGATGCACTCCGCCGCGCCGAGCGCGCGGTCGAGCACACCGTCGATGACCTTGCGCTCATTGGCCGTGAACGGGCCGATGACCCAGTCGACAATGTCGTGCTCCGGCGCGCCGACGCCGACCTTGACGCGCGGGAAAGCGTCAGTGCCGAGGTGCGCGATGATGTTCTTGAGGCCGTTGTGTCCGCCCGCGCTGCCGCTGCCGCGCACGCGGAGCTTGCCGAGCGGGAGCGAAATATCGTCGGAGATGACGATGACGTGGTCGGCGGGAATTTTATAGAACCGCGCCGCCTCGCCCACAGCCTCGCCGGAGAGGTTCATGTAGGTCTGCGGCATCATCAAAAGCACATTCGTCCCGCCAAATTCGATGACTTCCGTCAGCGCGCGGAAGCGCAGGCGGTTGCAGCGAAGATCTCGCTTATCGATCAGGCGCTCCGCGGCCATGAAGCCGATGTTGTGGCGGGTGTTTTCATACTGCTTGCCGTAGTTGCCCAAACAGACGAGCAGCCATTCCGGCGGGCCGGATTTTTTGAAAATCATGAAAATGTTCCTCACTTTCCCCGTAAGGGGGAGTTTCTTGCGCGCCCCTGGGCGCGCGGGGTTATGCGGCGTGCGCGCCGCAAGATCACACCCCCCATTTTCTTTCCGTGGAAAGAAAACGGGCGGTGTGACCGTCCAAAAGAAAGGCGTTTCCCATTGCAAGCG
>ERZ773258.602-NODE-602-length-40481-cov-81.349008_pt1 | contig 40481 bp, 25 predicted proteins | sample MGYA00511962_ERZ773258 | MGnify/ENA primary metagenome ERZ773258 (study PRJEB29015, sample SAMEA2737755) | human gut metagenome | biome: human gut; feature: human-associated habitat; material: faeces | place: China | collected 2012 ... | reverse complement strand
CCATCTACGGCACAGTTGAGAGATTGGAGCAGAAAGTCGATGAACTTTCTGCCTCCACAAAGAAGACAGAGACAGGAGCCATCCCCGTCCCTGTAAATGTTGACACAAGTAAACTTGAAAAAGCCATACTTTCCGTATCTGCAAAGGAAGAGGAGACTATAAGCAATTTGGCAAAATTAAGAGAGGCGATATGTATCTATATCGACCTTACCAAGAAAGAAGCAAGCAAAGATGAACAGCGGTGCAAACTCTTGTTTGATACCATTAATCAGATGAAACAAGAGCTGAATACTACATCAAAAGTTGTGCAGGACAAACTTCACGCAATGGGTAGCATTCCTCAAAAGAAGGTTGTCACCCATCGTTTCGAGCCTACTTCAAAGTATGTTCTTCTTTTCATTGGAGGCTTGGCTTTATCTCTTGTTATCTCCATTTGGGGTAATCTCACCCAATGGCGAGAGCACAAAAATTGGGAGGAGGCAGACTTGAAGTATAGAGCCTTAAAAATGGTTCTTCCATCTGACGACTCAAATATTCGCTACATCGAAAAGCATTTCTCTGTTTGCCGAGATGAGAAAGTTATTGATGATGTAAGAAGTCGTGTTGCTGTTTATGAAGATTCAATCTTTCGTTATCATAAAATGGTGGAGATAGCAGCATACAAAGATAGCTTGGCAAGAAAGTTGACAAACGAATCAAATGAAATCAAAAGGCTTATCAAGAAATAATAAGATGTTGTTTCTTGTGTTTGCACCATTGTAGCAGGTGGAACACTATATAAAAAACTGATAGTGGCAAAAATATTACCTCGCCACCATCAGTTTGTTTTCGCATTTAATTTTGATATGGGTTACGAGACGAATATTCCTTGGATTGAGGCAATCTGAGGCTTTGTTGCTAGGCAATTCAAAATGATTCGTTTAAAACGATACAAGTCAGTTTAAATTAATATAGGTGAATAAGATGAAAAATATCGTAAAAAATAACACAAAATAGCTATTGTTGGCAAAAAAATCACTAACTTTAGAATAAAAATGTGTTAAGTAATGAACATAAGTAAAAATAAATTATTACATATAATATTCATATTTATCACGTTGGCCTCACTGACTATCGTGATTTCATGTTCGAGTGAAGAAGAAATTGTTGTTCCAAAGGAAGAAAATGAACAAACAGTCATAATGTTTTTCCCTTGGAGTTCAAATTTGTTACCTTATTTTCAACAAAACATAAAAGATTTTTCTAAAAGTATAGAAGAAAGAGGCTCACAAAATGCACGAGTCATGGTCTGTTTAGCTACAACGCCAAATACTGCGGATCTCATGGAATTAAAGTATGATAATGGAAGTTGTATCGTTGAGAATATTAGAACTTATGACAATCAAAGATTTACTTCGCAAGAGGGTATTTCTAATATATTGAAGGCTATAAAAGAATATGCGCCTGGAAAGAAATATGGATTAATTATCGGCTGCCATGGAATGGGATGGTTGCCAGTAATTCATACAAAATCCAATGAAACTCAAGAGATATTTCATTATAATGTAAGTAATGGCCCAATGACAAGATATTTCGGTGGATTAACACAGGAATATCAAATAGAAACGTCTGTCTTGGCTCAAGCAATTTTAGAGTCCGGAATTACTATGGAATATATACTATTTGATGATTGCTATATGTCTTCAATCGAGGTTGCATATGATTTAAAAGATGTCACGAAATATTTAATAGCTAGTCCCACTGAAGTAATGGCATATGGATTCCCATATCATGAATGTGGGAAATATCTTATAGGAAATGTTGATTATGAGGGAGTTATTCAAGCATTTTATGAGTTTTATAGTCAATATACATATCCATATGGTACAGCAGCCGTTACGAATTGTCAAGAATTAGAACAATTGGCAAATATTGTGAAAAGAATTAATATCGAAAATCAAAATAATAATATATCAGCAAATAGTATCCAGGTAATGGATGGATATACTCCGACTATTTTCTTTGATTTTGAAGACTATATTAATAAGATTTGTAATGATAGTGTGATTCTTGATGAATTTTCAAATCAATTGAGGAAAACAATATTATTCAAATGTCATACTCCACAATACTATTCTGCTTTTAAAGGAATATTGCCCATTAATCATTATTCTGGTATTACTACTTCTGATCCTAGTAGTAATAGACTTTCAAATCCAAAAATATATACACGATGGTATAATGCCACCCATTAATTTGTATGAATTGGGATTCGATAAAGTCTATATTAAAATTATCAATTCCTCTAATTATATCTCAATTAGGCTTGTTTTTTGTCCAACTGTCAGATACTGTAATGGTTGGACAAATAGGCTCTCGTGACTTGGCTGCAATTTCTTTTGGTGGGAATGTTTATTTTTTTATTTATATATTTGGAATTGGCATCGTAAGTGTAGGCATTATCCATGATGGTGTTTCCACCACTATTCACCGTGAGGTTCTGCAATCTGCGACGCTGTGGGTCGTAAGTGTAGAAGGTCTCAGCACCGTTGCAATACTTCAAGTATGTGCGCTGCTCAAACTTGTCATAGCCTATCTTGCTCACATAGTCGTAGCCGTATGACTTGTAGCCATGAACCTTTTCAAGCTGACCGCCGAGGTTGTAAGAATAGGTAATCTTCTACTCGTCTGGATAAATCATCTCCAACAGGCGGTTGTGGCTGTCGTATGTCCATTGCGTCACATAGGTTGTACTGGAGTTAGTTTGGCAAAAATACACAAATGGTCACGGCTTCACTTTCTTATATAAGAATGTAAATCATGGTTTGAAACTGTACACACTCGGAGTACAAACGAAAACAATATATGCTTGTGTCGGAAAGGTATATATGAGCTGATGGTAGAGTCGTCATCAACAACAATGGCCCTGATTTGATAAACTCAGCAGGAATACTTGCTATTCATTTTTTATGATGGGGTTATGTTGACAAATTTGAGATTTCTATATAAAAGATACAGTTTTATTTAAGTGAGTATAATTTTGCTGTTTATAAGTTTAATTTAGTTTAAAATATCAACATAAAAGTTCTTCGTATCTGCATTTTTAGTACTTTTGCAAATGGAAAGAAAGAGGCTGTATACCTCCGCAATATGTATAACATTTAAAAAAGGAGAAAACTTGAGTTTTTCTTTCCTATGGCTAAGGCTTTAAAAACTATAGTTACCAAGTCATGCAATGATAGCAGAAAATTTTCTCAAGCGGACTCATTGCATTATTATGAAACTAAAGTTTATAATTATTATAGCATTATCCATTTCGAATAATATGGCATTTGCTCAAGAATGGAATTTAACAGGAAGACTATTTGATAAAGCTGCAGGCTCTTTACCGTTGGAAGCCACGGAAATAATAGTAAGTCATCTTGATGGAGAAACTATCTCCAGTGGTTTTTCTGATAATCAAGGAAAGTTTACATTCTCTCTACCGTCAGGAAAGTTTGTCGTCAGATACAGACAATTAGGTGATATATTAAAAGCTGACACCATTGACGTACACAACAATGTTGATTTGGGCGATATCATGTTGACTGTGAAGGAGCACACACTGAATGAGGTGATGATTACCTCTCAGCGCAGACTATTTAGCCAGAAAGCTGGCAAACTTGTTTATCTTGTTCAAAACAGTCCCTTTGCCAGTGGTTTCAATATGCGAGATATGCTCCATAATATTCCTCGTATAGATCCGACAAGTGATGAAATAAAGATTATTGGCAAAAACGGTGTAGTTGTTTTGGTTAATGGTCATCGCATTAACTTAGATGGTAAAGATTTGGATATGTATCTACGCACCTTACCATCTGATAATGTAAGCAAAATAGAACTTGTAACCAATCCTTCTGCCGAATTTGATGCAGAAGGCAATTGCGGAGTAATCAATATTATTCTAAAGAGTAAGCCTGTGGGGTTTGATGGGAATGTCCACACGGTGTTAACACAACGCTCTCACTTTAGCGCAGAAGAAGGAATTGGACTGTCTTTTTCCTCAGGCAATTTTTCTGTTGAATACAAAATAAATAATTCCAATGAAAAGCGCCGCCAAATAGTACAGAATACTTATTCTTATCCTGACTATATGCGCTTTACGACCGACAATACTTTAAATAGGTATGACATACTAGGTCAGAATCTAAATAGCAATTACCAATTAGGCGATTTGAATTTGGGATTTTTTGCAACATTAAATAATTCTCGCAGTAAAGCCCACCAAATGGGGCAGATGACTTTCAATGCAGACACATGTCCATCGAATTCTTATTCCGATTCGAATCACGATAAATACCGTTTGGAGACTATCTCCCCCTATGTGGACTGGAAACTTGATAGCTTAGGCAAAAAAGTAACGGTAAATTACAACTATATCCATGTCATTGACAAAATTAATCAGAATTTTGATTCGAGTACAGCACACAAATTCTCGAACAGCAATAATGATTATAGCTATATCGTCAATACCCTGAGCGCAGATTTAAACCTTCCGTTTACTTGGCTAAATTTTGAGTTAGGTGGAAAATATTCCCATTTCAGGACCAATAACGTCTCTGAGTTTGGAAGTAGAAATGGTTTTTTATATAAAGAAACGATAACAGCCTTCTATGCAGATGTCAATCGAATGTTTGGTTCTTTTTACGCCAAAGCTGGTTTACGATATGAACACACCAATGATGATGGAATAACATTAGAAGGGCTGTCCGTTTCTAATAAATATAATCACTGGTTCCCATTTGCAGAAATCTCATACAATCCTTCAGATAATCATTCCTTTGCCTTAAGCTACAGCAAACGTATTGACAGACCTTCTATGAATGATATGAATCCTACACGTGTTTTTCGTAACACCTACACATACACCGAAGGTAACGATAGACTTACACCATCGGTCATGGACAATTTGGAGTTTAACTATGTGTTTAAAGGAAATTTCTCTTTTAACCTGTATTATTATCACACATCTGATGCCATACAGAATCTGACTCAGGTAGTGGATGACTTGTTCACCAAGTATTCTCCAAAGAATTGTCTTACCATTAATACTTTTGGTACAGATGCTAGTTATAATTTCTCATTTGGAAAATTCAATTTGTATTCAAGTGTATCTATGTTCTACGTTAAAGCAAAATCTTACGTTGACGAGCTGGATGACAAAGATTTGCGAAGTCTGAATACATCTTTTTCTGCCAATTTAAGTTACCATTACAAAGTTTTGAACTTTTATGCGAACTATTATCATGTGCTTCCAGGAATAGAAGAATCCTTTCACACTGGAAACATCGATTGTGTCGGCTTAGGATGCAAGATTGATATTATTAAGAACAAACTTCTTTTGAATATACAAGCCCAAGACATCTTTAGTGGTACTAAGAGCAATAATAGAACTGAATATAAAGATTATGTCTTTAGAAACAGAATAAACAATGACAACACCTCATTCCGTGTGGGATTGACTTATAATTTCGGCAAGCAAAAAGCTAAAAAGGCAGATATAAACATCAGCAACAATGAAACTAATCGCTTGCCTGATATAAAGAAATAAGAAAATGAAAATTATACAAAATTTTTGGACCGGCAACAAGAATAGTCTGACCGATAGTTATGGATGGCTTTTACCTATATTCAACTATCTGAGCTGGATTATTAGTTGTAATCAGTTACGACGTTATTATGATGATCCGACAGTCAAGGATATGATGTTCTTATCAACAAATTGCACTTGCCATATACGGATGTAATCGTATCTCTTGACTGCCTGAATCATTATAATCCGAACTTGTGGGCATTGGCAAAAATTAAGGCCTACTAGTCTATAAAGGAACCATTTATCCATGTTGATGGCGATGTTTTCATTTGGACAAAAAATGATGAAAGCCTAAGGGATCTTGAACTCATTGTCCAGAATGAAGAAACTACAACTGACTATTATGGAAAGATGTGGCGTGATATCCGTCATGCTATCAGCTATATGCCAGAGGAAATGAAACGATATGACCTTCATATTGATAACAAAGCTTATAATATGGGCATTTTTGGAGGTACAGATATTGATTTTATTCAGCGATATACCTATAAGGCATTTGATTTTACTATAAAAAGTTCTAATTTCCATAAAATTCCTCTTGTAAATCATTGGATATTTAGAAAAATATCGTATCTTTGCCCCCGAATTGAGGCGTTCTTTGCATATTGCAAAATACAGAAACGAGCAGAAGTCCGCTCGTTTCCATATTGTTACCTATATAATATAGGCAAACGCCCAACTTCTTGATTTTCAATCAAAGTCCAATTTAGAGCGAGTTAGATTTTTTAACTTTTCAGCCCATATTCTATCTTTTTTATGCCTAAACGGCTCAAAACAGAGACTTTTAAATCTTCTTCTTATAGCAGCGATGACGGCGATGCTGTTCGCTCTCCAGATACTGCCACTGGCTCTGAACACCGGTATTGGTCTCCATCTGCGGCATTGCCTCAGCCCATTTAAAGCCATAACGGCGATACTGCTCTATCAGATCGGCAAAAATAAGCGCATTGGCTCCCTTCTTGCGATATTCCGGAAGAACACCAATCAAGAGCAAATCTACCGTATCCGTCTTGTGCCACTTCAGAACCTTCAGCACCTTCAGCCAACCCGTAGGGAAAAGCCTGCCATCGCCTATCTCGCGCAACGCATCGGTAAACGAAGGGAAGGAAACACCGAAGGCTACCAGCTTGTTGCCAGCGTTGCCATCTACCACACCCGTTACCAGGTTCAAGTCAGCCTTCTTGATATAAGTATTTACATATTCATCTATCTGCTTCTCCGTAAGTTGCTGGAAATCATAGAGATTTTTGTAAGTCTCGTTCACGATTTCGAATACCTTCCTGCCCATTCCTCCCGAGGTCAGTTCGCGGCGGGTAAACTTATGAACATGCAGATTATATCGGCTCTCTATCATCTGGGCAGTCTTGGCAAACTTAGCCGGCGTCACTTCCGGAATCCTGATGCGGTACTCCAACCAGTCGTTATCCTTCTCATAGAGCGGATAACTCTCCAGATGCGTCTTGTAATAAGGATAATTGTAATTAATATACATCGTAGACTTCCGGTCGAAACCCTCGATGAGCAAGCCTTCACGGTCCATATCCGTAAATCCGAGCGGACCTACGCATTCGTTCATTCCCTTGCTCTTGCCCCAGTTTTCTACCGCGCGCAACAAGGCACAGGAAACCGCAACATTATCCACGAAATCGAACCAGCCGAAGCGAACCTGCTTCTTGTTCCACTCTTCGTTGGCACGATGGTTAATAATGGCAGCAATTCTACCTACGATACGAGCCTCGCTGTCAACCGCCAGGAAGTATTGAGCCTCGCAGAATTCGAAGGCAGGATTCTTCTTCGGGTCCAGCGTATTCATCTCGTCGAAACGCAAAAAAGGAATGGCAAACTTATGGCCTCTGTAGAGATCATAATGAAACTGAATAAAGGTTTTCAGCCCTTTTTTTGTCGTTATCGGTATGATTCTTATCTCATCATTCATTAGTAATCCGTTTTGTATATATATTCAATTGCGGTGCAAAAATACAATAAATTTATGAATAATGCAACTCTTTTCTTATAAATTTATAAAAGTTTGTTCATAATTGTCCAACTTTGTGGATATTTATGTACCTTTGCAGGTTGAAATGCCCCAAAAGAGCATCATAAAGTTATGAAGAAAGAGAAAAGAGACAACTATACGTTCCTCACACATGCCCCTGTGCATCATGTGATTTTCACGATGGCCATACCAACGATTATCAGTATGCTGTCGACGAGTATGTACAATCTCGCCGACACTTATTTCGTGGGCAGCATCAACACGCAGAGTGTGGCAGCGGTAGGCGTTTCCTTTGCAGCAATGGCTGTGATTCAGGCGATTGGTTTCTTCTTCGGTCACGGAGCGGGCAATTATGTTTCGCGACAGTTGGGCGCCAAGCATACGGAAGAGGCACAGAAGATGGCAACCACGGGCTTTGTGCTGAGTTTTCTTACCGGTCTCCTCATCGCCATCCTGGGTCATGTGTTCCTCACACCGCTCTGCCTTCTGATGGGTTCTACGCCCACCATTCTTCCTTATACAGAGCGTTATCTGGGCATTATCCTGCTGGGTGCTCCCTTTATGACCACCTCGCTTACGCTGAATAACCTGATGCGCTTTCAGGGCAATACGATGTATGCGATGAAGGGCATCATGTCGGGTGTGCTGCTCAATCTGATTCTGGCTCCTCTGCTCATTCTCTACTTCCAGCTGGGCATTACCGGAGCCGCCGTAGCCACCCTCATCAGCCAGTGTTTCGGCTGCGCCATGCTCTTCTGGATGACGCATAAAGGCGAGAACATCCGCATCCGTCTCAGCAATTTCACCCCTACCCGCGCCTTTGCCAAGGAAATTATCTTCGGCGGAACCCCTTCGCTGTCAAGACAGGGACTGGGAAGTATCGCTACGCTGATGCTCAATGTGGCAGCAGGTGCGTTTGGCGATGCAGCCATTGCGGGCATGAGCATCGTTACCCGCATCTCCTTCTTCACCTATGCGATGGTCATCGGTCTGGGTCAGGGATTCCAGCCACTCTGCGGATTCTGCTACGGCGCCAAACTCTATGGGCGCGTAAAGGAAGCCTTCTTTTTCTGCATCAGATGCGGCACGGTTTTCCTCGGCGTCTGTGCCCTTCTCGGCTTCATCTTCTCAACTTCCATCATCAGCATCTTCCGCGATGATGCAGCGGTTGTAGCCGTAGGTTCGGTGGCTTTGCGATGGCAGGTGCTCAGTTTTCCGCTCGTAGCCAGCATCGTGCTCACCAACATGCTGATGCAGACTATCCGTAAACCGGTGAGAGCCAACATCGTAGCGGCGGCACGAAGCGGACTTTTCTTCATTCCGCTCATCTTCATCCTCCCCTATTTCTTCGGACTGCTGGGCGTGGAGATGTGTCAGATGTGGGCAGATTGCTGCTCGTTTGCCGTTGCGGTTCCGATAGCCTGGAGCGCTTTCAGGGATATGAGAAGAGAGCAGATGGAACTTGGGAAAAGCCACTAGAAGATAAGAAGATACTAGAAGATAAGAGAAATACTTGAGATAAGAGAAATGGAGAAAACTTATTACATAGGATTGGACGTTGGCTCTACGACAGCCAAAATAGCCGTTATCGACAGCGATAACCGGGTAATTTACTCAAAATACGAACGCCACAACGCTCGTGTCAACGAACTTGTGTCACAATATTTCGATGAGATTTTAGCCCTTACCGGCGATGCAGAGGCAAGAATCTGCGTAACGGGAAGCGTAGGAATGGCTACTGCCGAACAGCTCCAGGCGGAGTTTGTACAGGAGGTGGTGGCTGCATCGGTCTATGCCCGTACTGCCCATCCTGAGGCGAAGGCGCTCATCGATATTGGTGGCGAGGATGCGAAGGTTATCTTCTTCAAGGAAAACGGAAATATGGAACTGCGCATGAACGGCAACTGTGCCGGCGGAACGGGTGCTTTCATCGACCAGATGAGTGTGCTGATGGGCGTAGAGAACCAGAAGATGAGTGAGTTGGCGATGAAGGCAGAGCACGTTTATCCGATGGCTGCCCGCTGTGGCGTGTTTGCCAAGACCGACATCCAGAACCTGATGGCGCGCAATCTGCCCGAAGCAGATATTGCAGCCAGCATCTTCCATTCCATCGCCGTACAGACGGTGGTAACGCTTTCTCACGGCATCAGTTTCGAGGCTCCTATTCTGCTCTGCGGCGGTCCGCTGACCTTTCTTCCGGCTCTCCGCAAGGCTTTCAGCGATTATCTCCATCTTTCTCCAAACGACTTCATCGTATCCGGAAACAGCAATCTCATTCCGGCTCTGGGCTGTGCTTATCGGGCTAAATCGGCTGATTCTGCAGCCTCAGTATCTGTTCTGAGAAGTCGGATGAAAAAAGAAATACAAACGGAATGGACCAGCAGTCTGCTGCCTCTGTTCAAGAATGAGAAAGAGCACCAGGAATGGCTCAAATCAAAGGCGAAATTCGCTACCGAAACCCAACCGCTGAATAAAGGAAAACAGCAGGTTGTGATTGGTATTGACTCGGGCTCTACTACGACGAAGATTGTTGCGGTAAGGGTGAATGCGGAGACACCTACGGGAGATATTGTCTTTACCAATTACCGCCTGAACCTGGGAAATCCGATCAAGGCGGTAGCGGATGGACTGAACGCCCTGAAGCAGGAAGCTGCATTGCGAGGCGCTGAACTGGAAATCGCAGGTTCCTGCTCTACAGGCTACGGCGAAGAACTTATCAAGGCGGCTTTCGGCCTCGACAGCGGCATTATCGAAACAATGGCGCACGAAAGAGCAGCTGCCTCACTTATGCCCGACGTGAGTTTTATCCTGGACATCGGCGGACAGGACATGAAGGCAATCTTCGTTGAGAAAGGGGCTGTGGTGCGCATGGAACTGAACGAGGCTTGCAGTTCGGGCTGCGGAACATTCATCCAGACCTTTGCCAACAATATGGGTTATTCTGTAGGCGATTTTGCTCAACTCGCCTGCCAGTCGAAGGCTCCCTGCGACCTGGGAACCCGCTGCACCGTCTTCATGAACTCGAAGGTGAAGCAGGTGCTCAGAGAGGGCGCATCTGTAGCTGATATTTCTGCCGGAATCTCTTATTCGGTCATCAAGAACTGTCTTTATAAGGTATTGAAACTCCATGGTAATGAGAACCTTGGAGGCAAAATCGTTGTGCAGGGTGGCACGATGAGAAACGATGCGGTGGTAAGAGCATTTGAGTTGCTCACCCATACCGAAGTGGCACGCAGCAACATGCCGGAACTGATGGGCGCCTACGGCTGTGCCCTTCATGCGGCGGCAGATTACAAGCATCGCACATCTGCAGAAGACGAGCACCCTGCCTCATCAAGATCCATCGATGATCTCCAGAATCTGGCTCATTATGAAACCAAGCAACTGCAATGCAAAGGCTGCGAAAACCATTGTTATGTTTCCCGCTACACCTTTGCCGGCGGCAACCGATTCTACTCCGGAAACAAGTGTGAGCGTGTGTTCAACAACAAGGGAGCAAACGGAGAAAAAGGCAAAAATATTTACGAATATAAATACAGTTTACTCTTTGATAGAGAGACGGTTAACCCACTTGACGTTGTAAAACACAACGTCAAAGTAGGCATTCCTCGCATCCTCAACATGTACGAGGAATATCCGTTCTGGAATGCGCTGCTCCGGGCAGCCGGATTGGGCGTGATTCTCTCTTCTGATTCCACTTTCAGCCAGTATGAAGGAGCCTTGAATACGGTGATGAGCGACAATATCTGCTTCCCGGCTAAACTGGCTCACAGTCATCTGAAGGAACTCAACGAGAACCCGAAGGTTGACCGCATCCTCATGCCATACGTGGTTTATGAACATAATGACGACCCGAAGAATACACTGAACAGCTTCAACTGTCCTGTCGTTTCGGGCTACAGCGATGTCATCAAGTCGGTCATCAATCTGAAGAAACCAATCGATACGCCCGTCATCAACTTTGCCCAGCCTAAGGCGCTGGAAAAGCAGATTACCGATTATCTCAAGCAACTGGGAGTAAGCAAGAAGACTGCCCGTAAAGCGCTGAGAGAGGCCCTCTATGCTCAGGCAGTATATGCTGCTGAAATCAAGAAACAGGGCTGGGAGATTCTGAAAAATGAAGAAACAGAGGCTCAGAAAACGGACGAAACCAAAACTCAGAAGCCAAACAAGGGACTTACGATTCTGCTGGCGGGCCGTCCTTATCATACTGACCCGCTGATTCAGCACAAGCTGAGCGAGATGATAGCCAATCTGGGAGTCAACGTCATCAGCGAAGACATCGCCCGGGGTAATCTCTTTGCAGATTTCAAAGACTTCAATCTGGAGAACCTGGCGGCAGAAAGAAATGAGGCAACATTAGCCAGCCAAGACAACAACGAAGCATACAACTGTCAGCCAGAGACTTATCTCGTGAAGCAATGGGCGTATATGAACCGCATTCTGAAGGCAGCGCAATGGGCAGCCGAACAGGGAGATGAGGTTCATTTCGTCCAGATGACCAGCTTCGGCTGCGGTCCTGACAGTTTTATCCAGGACGAGATTCGCGACATCATGAAGCGCCACAACAAGCCGTTCACGCTGCTGAAGATAGATGACGTGAGCAATATCGGCTCATTGAAACTCCGTGTCCGCTCGCTCATAGAAAGCCTGAAGGGAGTAAAGGAAGTGAAGAGTGAAGAACGAAGAGTGAAGAAACAACGTTCGGCGGCCGAAGGGAAAGCCAATTCAACAGCAGAAGAAATTCAACATTCAACACTCAACATTCAACATTTACAACAGACCAAGGTATTCACCAAGCAGGACATTCATCGCAAGATTCTCGCTCCTTTCATGACCGAATACCTCACCCCTATCATTCCGCCTATCCTGAAACTGATAGGCTATGATGTTGAGGTACTTCCGATGAGCAATGAGGTAAGCGCCGAACTCGGCTTGAAGTTTGCCAACAACGAAGTCTGTTATCCGGCAACACTCATCGTCGGCGACATCATCAAAGCCTTGAAATCAGGCAGATACGACCTGAACAATACGGCAGTAGTGATGAGTCAGACGGGCGGCCAGTGTCGCGCAACCAACTACGCCGGTCTCATCAAACGTGCGATGATTTCCAATGGATTCCAGGACATTCCGCTGCTCACACTCGGTGTAACAGCCTCAACAGGCGAAGCATCAGGCTCAACAGACGACAAGCAAGACTACAACGAGCAGGACGGCTTCAATGTGCCTTGGCTGAAATACAGTCAGATTATCGTTACCGCCATTTTCTATGGCGATGCAATCAACGAGATGTACAACGCCTGCATCGTAAGAGAGCGTAAACCGGGCATTGCCAGAGAGTTGCGCGATAAATACATGCAGCTGATAGACGGACCTATCGCCCAGAATTCAGCCAAAGGACTCATCCGACTCCTGGAACAGGCAGCCGAAGAATTCAACCAGATGACCCTCGACAGAACGTTGCCGAAGGTAGGAATCGTAGGCGAAATCTTCCTGAAGTTCAATCCTTTCGCCCACCAGTTCCTGGAGCAGAACATCATTTCGCGCGGCATTGAAGTGGTTCCGCCTTTGCTTGCCCCTTTCTTCCTGCAGGAATTTGTGAACGTGGAGATACAGAAACACATGCGGCTGAGTTGCACCAAAGTGCCCGATTTCATCATCAAGGGCGCTTATCAGGCGCTGATAGGCAGAAGATTGCGCCAGGTAAACAAGGCAGCCGGCAAGTTCCGCTACTTCCGTCCGTTCACCAATATCTATGATGATGCGAAGGACGTACAGGGACTGGTTTCGCTCGCAGCCCAGTTTGGCGAAGGCTGGCTTCTGCCTGCCGACATCGTAGGTTACATCCGTGATGGTGTAAACAACATCATCTCGCTCCAGCCTTTCGGCTGCATCGCTAACCACGTGATTTCCAAGGGCATCGAAAAACGTCTCCACGTCCGTTTCCCTACACTCAACCTCGTATCGCTCGACTTCGATTCCGGTGTTTCAGAGGTAAACGTCACCAACCGACTGCTCCTCTTCCTGGACAGCATCTCAAAATAAGACAAGCCAGACCCATGTACGGTAAAACACCGTACATGGGTCTTTCCGTCTTTCATCCCTCAAAAAATCACTCTAAAAAATACAAAAAACCGTAGCTATTTCTTTGTCATTCAAGAAAATAATCGTATCTTTGCACTCAAATTTTATTGAGACATTAAGAAAATGAGTAAAGATACATTAACTCATCAGCTGACAGAGACCATTGAGGAGCTTTCGAGCGCCGAATCTTTGAAGGGTCTCTTCCATCAGCATCGAGACGGGAATCCACTTCCTTCGGGCAAGGCGCTCGAAGAAATCATCAGTTTGTCCCGTTCTATCCTCTTTCCGGGATATTTCGGCAATTCTTCAGTAAATATCTCAACCATCAAATATCACATTGGAGTAAGAGTAGAGAAACTCTATGAGATGCTGTCAGAGCAGATCCTCGCCGGTCTCTGCTTCGCCAACGACTGCGAAACGGAAACCCAGGCTGAACTGCAGCACCAGCGTGCCAAGGCAGGCGTGATTGCAGCCAAGGTCATCATGGAATTTCCGAGACTGCGCAAGATTCTGGCTACTGATGTAGAGGCTGCCTACGAGGGCGACCCGGCTGCCATGAGCCACGGAGAAATCATCTCCTGCTACCCGGTCATCAAGGCGATTACCAACTACCGCATCGCCCATGTGCTGCACGAACTGGGAGTGCCGCTCATTCCGAGAATGATGACTGAACTTGCGCATTCGGAAACCGGTATTGATATTAACCCGGAGGCTACCATCGGCAAGCACTTCACCATCGACCATGGTACGGGTGTGGTGATTGGAGCTACCTGCATCATCGGCGACAATGTGAAACTCTACCAGGGTGTTACCCTCGGAGCCAAGAGTTTTCCTCTCGATAAGGACGGCAATCCTATCAAGGGAATCCCTCGCCACCCTATCCTCGAAAATAATGTCATCGTCTACGCCAATGCCACCATCCTCGGTCGCATCACCATCGGAGAAGGCTGCGTAGTGGGAGCCAACGTATGGGTTACCAAGGATATGAAACCAAAAACAAAGAAATATAAAAAAGAAAAACAAAGTTTATTAGATATAGAATTCAATAATGGAACAGGAATTTGAACTCATTGCCAAGACCTTCATGGGCCTCGAGCCTGTCTTGGCTGAAGAGCTCACCCAGTTGGGTGCCAATAATGTACAGATCGGTCGCCGCATGGTGTCTTTCACAGGCGACAAGGAAATGATGTATCGTGCTAACTTCCAGTTGCACACAGCCATCCGTATCTTAAAGCCTATCAAGCACTTCAAGGCGAGAAGCGCTGAAGAGGTGTATGATCAGATCCAGAAGATCAAGTGGGATGACATCTTAGACGTGAAGAAGACTTTCTCTGTTGACTCAGTAGTCTACTCAGAGGAGTTCCGCAACTCACGCTTCGTAACCTACAAGGTAAAGGATGCGATTGTTGACTGGTTCCGCGAGAAGCAGGGTACACGTCCAAATATCAGCGTATCTAACCCGGATATCCGCCTCAACATCCACATTGCAGAAGACAATGCCACCTTGAGTCTCGATTCCAGTGGTGAGAGTCTGCACCGCCGTGGCTACCGCCAGGAGCAGGTAGAGGCTCCTCTGAACGAGGTTCTCGCTGCAGGTATGATTCTGATGACTGGCTGGAAGGGCGAATGCGATTTCATCGACCCGATGTGTGGTTCAGGTACCATCGCCATCGAAGCTGCCCTCATCGCCCGCAACATCTCTCCAGGTGTATTCCGCAAGGAGTTTGCCTTCGAGAAGTGGAACGATTTCGACCAGGATCTCTTCGACATGATCTATAACGACGACTCTCAGGAGCGCGAGTTCGAGCACCATATCTATGGTTACGATGTTGACATGAAGGCGGTGAACACAGCCAACCTTAACGTGCGTGCTGCCGGACTGAGCAAGGACATCACCATCGCCCAGCAGGACTTCAAGGACTTCACCCAGCCAGCAGAGAAGAGCATCATCGTGATGAACCCTCCATACGGCGAGCGCATCTCTACCCCTAACCTCCTGAACACCTACAAGATGATAGGCGAGCGTTTCAAGAAGGCTTTTGCCGGCAACGAGGCTTGGGTATTGAGCTACCGCGAGGAGTGCTTCGAACAGATTGGTCTGAAACCATCTATCAAGATTCCTGTATTCAACGGAAGCTTGGAGTGCGAATTCCGCAAGTACGTGATGTTCGACGGCAAGATGAAGGACTTCCGTTCTGAAGGCGGCATCGTGAAGACTGAGCGCGAGAAGAGCGAGATGGCTCAGAAGCACCGTTTCAAGAAGGAGCGTGAATTCAAGAAGCGTGTTAGCGAGGAGACTGAAAACGAGGAGGACGATATCCGTTCTTTCAAGTTCCATACTCACCGCCTGGAAGACTTCGAGAAGAAGCGTGCTGAGTTCCATAAGGGCGGCCGTTCACGTATCGGTGGCGGTCGACGCAATGATGACGACGATGACAAGCGTGGCAGCCGTAGCTTCAAGGGCGACCGCAAGGGTGGCCGTGACTTCGGTGGCAAGCGCGACGGAAAGCGTTTCGAGAAAGGCGACAAGCGTGGTGGCTTCAAAGGCGACAAACGTGGTGGCCGTGATTTCGGAGGCAAGCGCGGAGGCAAGAAGAACTTCAGCGTTGACTTCGACGACGAGGATTAAAGACATATCGACCCATACGTCGTGTTTCACGACGCATGGGTAGTAAACCCGATAAAGTAAAGTAAAGAATATAATGAATCTGAAGAATTCAATTTATAAATTATCTTTTGCTGCTATGATTATGATGGCTATGAATGCAACCGACTTACAGGCTCAGGGCGTAGTTCCTGCTCAGAAAGGCGAGAAAACCTTTACATTGGAAGACCTGAACTTCGGCGGCAACAACTATCGTAACATGGTAGCCAAGAACCGCTGGTGCACCTGGTGGGGCAATGAACTCGTTCGCCAGGATGTGGATGCCTGCTATCTCGTCAACAAGACGACAGGCAAGGAGACCAGACTCTTCGGCATCAATGACATCAACCAGTGGATTGCTCCTACCAAAGACATCAAGGTAAGAGCCCTCTACAATGCTATCTTCCCTTTTGCAGGCAAGAGCATCGTGATGGTAAGCAACGGCAGCAAGACTTATACCGTAGACTTCAAGAAGCATAAGCTGCTGAGCGAGATGGATTTTGCTGACGGCGAGGACCTCCTGGAGGCTAACGCCCAGCAGAACGCCTTCGCCTATCTGAAGGGCAGCAACCTCTATGTGCGTACCTTCGATGTAACCAGCAACGCCCTGACAAAAGAGAAGAAATCTCACGATTTCCAGCTCTCAAAGGACGGAAGCCGCGAAATTGTTTATGGACAGAGTGTTCACCGCGATGAGTTCGGTATCAGCAAGGGAACCTTCTGGAGTCCGAACGGCGAACTGCTCGCCTTCTATCGCATGGACCAGAGTATGGTAACCGACTATCCGCAGGTCGACATCCCGGAAATCGGTTTCAATCATCCTGAAACACAGAGTTGCATTGCTACTCCTGCCCCAGACAAGTATCCGATGACTGGCGAGACTTCACACAAGGTAACCGTAGGCGTGTTCGACTGCATGACCGGCAAGACCATCTATCTGAAGGCTGGCGATCCAACAGACCGCTACTTCACCAACATCGCATGGAGTCCGGACAGCAAGACCATCTATATGTTCGAGCTGAACCGCGACCAGAATGACTGCCGTCTGACTGCCTACAATGCAGAGACCGGCGAGAAGACTGGCGAGCTCTATCGCGAAACCGACGAGAAATACGTGGAGCCTTGCCACCCTATCCAGTTCCTGCCTTGGGACAGCAACAGCTTTATCATGCAGAGCCGCAAGGATGGCTACAACCACCTCTATCTCTGCACCCTGGGCAAGCACGGAAGTCGCATGGCAAGCAATACAGAATCACTTGAAATCCGGCAGTTGACTTCCGGCAAATGGGAAGTGATGGAAGTGCTCGGTTTCAACAGCAAGCGCAAGAGTATCATCATCGCATCCAACGAGAAATCGCCTATCCAGAGAAACATCTTTGCCGTAGATACAAAAACCGGCAAGCGTACGCTGGTAGATGATTGCGGCAAGGGATGGCACAGCGCCACTTTGAGCGAGAACGGACAGTATGTCTTCGACAACTACTCTACTCCTACCATGCCTCGCAAGATTGCCCTCGTGAATACCGAGAACGGCAAGCGCACCGCTTACTTCACTGCCGAGAACCCTTGGAAGGGCTACAATGTGCCTGAGTACAGCTGCGGTACCATCAAGGCTGCCGATGGCGAAACAGACCTCTACTGGAGAATGGTGAAACCGGTAAACTTCAATCCAAACAAGAAGTATCCTACCATTATATATGTATATGGTGGACCTCATGCCCACAACGTAGATGCCCGCTGGAACTACTCTAGCCGTGGTTGGGAAACCTACATGGCAGAAAAGGGCTATCTGCTCTTCATCCTCGACAACCGTGGAAGCGAGAACCGTGGCAAGGCTTTCGAGCAGGCTACCTTCCGCCAGCTCGGACAGATTGAGATGCAAGACCAGATGAAGGGTGTGGAATATCTGAAGACGCTTCCTTACGTAGATGCTGACAAGATTGGCGTTCACGGCTGGAGCTTCGGTGGATTCATGACCATCTCGCTGATGACCAACCACCCTGATGTGTTCAAGGTAGGCGTAGCAGGCGGTCCGGTAATCGACTGGCACTGGTACGAGGTGATGTATGGCGAGCGCTATATGGATACCCCACAGACCAACCCAGAGGGTTACAGGAAGACCTCTCTGCTCTATCAGGCAAAGAACCTGAAGGGCAAGCTGCAGATTATCCAGGGCTTGAACGATGTGACTGTAGTGCCACAGCACTGCCTCACCTTCCTCAAGGCTTGCATCGCAGCAGGCACCCAGCCAGACTTCTTCGTCTATCCTGGCGAGCCTCACAACATGAGAGGTCATCAGAGCACTCATCTGCATGAGCGCATCAGCAATTATTTCTTCGATTATCTCAAGTAAATATCTAGGAGTAAACATCCCCCGAAAAGGGGAGTTTACTTCTACATCAAATAACAAACAATAACTTACAGCAAATGAAAATTTTATTGTTAGGAGGCGGTGGCCGCGAGCACGCCTTAGCATGGAAAATCGCTCAGAGCGAGAAGTGTGAGAAACTCTTCATCGCTCCTGGTAATGCCGGTACACAGAATGTCGGCGAGAACGTAGATATCAAGGCAGACGACTTTGAGGCGCTCAAGAACTTCACAGTAGAGAATGGCGTTGATATGGTGGTAGTTGGTCCGGAAGACCCATTGGTAAAGGGTGTTTACGATGACTTCAAGAACGATCCTCGCACCCAGAACATCCCTGTCATCGGTCCATCAAAGGCTGGCGCCGTATTGGAAGGCAGCAAGGACTTCGCCAAGAAGTTCATGAAGCGCCACAATATCCCTACTGCCCAGTATGAGACTTTCGACGGCGAGCACGTAGAGGAAGGCTTGAAATTCCTGGAGACACTGAAGGCTCCATACGTATTGAAGGCTGACGGTTTGTGCGCCGGTAAGGGCGTTCTCATCCTCCCTACCCTGGAAGAGGCTAAGAAGGAGTTCAAGGAGATGCTCGGCGGTATGTTCGGCAACGCTTCTGCACGCGTAGTCATCGAGGAATTCCTCAGCGGCATTGAGTGCTCTGTATTCGTATTGACCGATGGCAAGAACTACAAGATTCTGCCTGAGGCTAAGGATTACAAGCGCATCGGCGAGCACGATACCGGTCTGAACACTGGCGGTATGGGTAGCGTTACCCCTGTACCATTCGCTACCAAGGAGTGGATGCAGAAGGTTGACGAGCGCATCATCCGTCCTACTGTAGAGGGACTTGCTGAGGAGAACATCGACTATAAGGGATTCATCTTCTTCGGTCTGATCAACGTTGAAGGCGAGCCTATGGTCATCGAGTACAACTGCCGTATGGGTGACCCTGAGACAGAGAGCGTGATGCTCCGCCTGAAAAGCGACATCGTGGATCTCTTCGAAGGTGTAGCAGCAGGCGACTTGGACAAGCGCAGCATCGAGTTTGATGAGCGTGCAGCAGTCTGCGTGATGCTCGTAAGCGGCGGTTATCCAGAGGCTTACAAGAAGGGTTATCCTATCCAGGGCATCGACGATGTAGAAGGTTCGGTAGTATTCCACTCCGGTACTGCCATGAAGGATGGTCAGGTAGTAACCAACGGTGGTCGTGTCATCTGCGTAAGCAGCTACGGCAAGGACAAGGAAGAAGCCTTGAAGAAGAGCTTTGCCGAGGCACAGAAGATCCAGTTCACCGACAAGTACTTCCGTTCAGATATCGGACAGGACCTTTAGATTTTAATGTTGAATGTTGAATGTTGAATTGCCTAACGGACTCAAGGGCGCTAGCCTAATTCAACATTCAACACTTAACATTCAACATTCAACATTCAACATTCAACATTCAACATTGAATTAGATGTTAAGAAAGAAAACTTTTCAAAATAAAGTAGCGGCTAGCCGCTACTCTTTACCTATTACTGCAACCCTTGCCACGCTGGTTTGGGTTGCAGTAGGTTTATTGGTATCCAATATCTGGGTAGAATTTGCTTTCACAGCCATGTCTACCCTGCTGATGGTGGAACTGAACAACCGTAATGCCCTGATGCGTACCTACAGCCGAATGGTATCCTGCAGTTTTCTGGCATTAATGACGATGACAGGACTCCCCCAACTCTCTTTAAAAAGCAGTATTGTGACGATGTGTTTCATCGCCTTTTATCTCATTATCTGGAATTGCTACCAGGATAAACGCTCTACAGGCTGGACTTTCTACGCCTTTGCCTGCATCGGTCTGGCATCGATGGTTTTCGTACAGATAGGCTATTTCATGCCTATACTGTGGATCATGATGATGGTGTTTACCCTCTCGTTTAGCGTAAAGACATTCTTTGCATCCCTGGTAGGTCTCATCGTGCCCTATTGGTTTGCAGCCGGTTATTTCTTCTATACCGACAACATACAGGGTCTGGCTGACCACTTCTGCGAATTCATCAACTACAGCGAACTCTTTGATTATTCGCAGGTTACCGACCATCAGGTACTGAACCTGAGTTTCGTTATCCTGCTCACCATCATCGGTTCCATCCACTTCATACGCACCAGCTACGGCGATAAGATACGCACCCGCATGATCTACGAAACGTTTATCATGATATCGGTTGCCTGCATCATCTTCATCGTCCTCCAGCCTCGACATATACAGGAACTGGGCGGCATCCTGATTGTGAATACAGCACCGCTTATCGCCCATTTCATCACATTCACCAGAGGTAAGTTTACCAACATCTCTTTCATCCTGCTGCTCATCATGCTGGTACTTATCATGGCTTACAACATACTCGTACCAGAGAGCATATTACTATGAGTTGGATTATCAGTTTCTTAATCGACTGGGGCTATTGGGGCATGCTTGCTGCAGCTTTTCTGGCAGGTTCTTTCTTCCCATTCAGCAGCGAGGCAGTAATGGCAGGCTTGCAGGCAGCTGGACTAGAGCCTCTCCCCCTCGTTATCTACGGTAGCATCGGCAATGTGCTTGGTTCCATGTTCAACTACGGTGTGGGCAGAATGGGTAAGATGGAATGGATAGAGAAATACCTGCATGTGAAGAAAAAAAGTCTGGATAAGGCTGAACGTTTCATGGCAGGCAGAGGCGCCTGGATGGGATTCTTCGCCTTTCTCCCACTATTGGGAAGTGCCATCACCATCGTTTTAGGCTTGACAAGAGCCAATATTCCGATTTCGATACTCAGTATCACCATCGGAAAAGTACTAAGATATGTTTTATTGGTCTATGGACTGAGTTTTATCGTTTAATTATGAAGAGATTTTTATACCTTATTATAATATGCGCCCTAATGGTTGGCTGCAAAAGCAACCAGCAAAAGGCTGGCATGGCTGAAAGTAATGCCAAGCCTACTGTAACCGTTACCATCCCTCCCTACCAATATTTCGTAGATAAGATTGCCGGAGACAAGGTAGATGTCAACGTAATGGTATCCAACGGCAACAATCCAGAAACTTACGAGCCATACGCCGAGCAGATGATGGAACTCTCCAGGAGTGCCCTCTATCTGAAAGTGGGAAGCATCGGTTTCGAACAGACCTGGATGAAGAAGCTGCAGGACAACGCTCCGGATATGAAAGTGATAGATACTTCCGTGGGCATCAAGCCTGCCAAGACTCCGGGTGGCAACATCGACCCACATGTATGGATGAGTTGCAAAAACGCCCGCATCATCTCCAGCAACATCTTCAAGGCACTCTGCAATCTGGAGCCGAAGAACAAGGCATTCTTTGAGAAGAACTATCTGTCGCTGCTCAGCATCATCGACAAGAGAGACAGCACCATCAGAGAGGGTTTCAAGAATCATCCCGAGATGGTACGCAAGTTTGTGATCTATCACCCTATCCTCACCTACTTTGCCCGTGATTACCAGTTGGAGCAGCATGCCATAGAGGAAGAAGGCAGGGAGCCGAGTGCTGCCCAGCTGAAGAGCCTCATCGAGAGAGCAAGAAAAGAGAAGATCAAATATTGCCTCATACAGGCTGAATTTGCCAACCGCAACACCACAACCTTCATCAAGGAGAGCCACACCAAGCCAATGGATATTAATCCATTGCAGGGCGACTGGAACTGGGCGATGCAGGAAGCGGCAGCAGCGGTACAAGGCAAGAAAATCGTTGTTGGGAAGTAAAAACTACAATAATATGACTCCAATCATAAAAATCGAGCATCTATCCGCCGGATACGACAGCAAGCAGGTGCTCCACGATATCAACCTCACCGTCTGTAAAGACGATTATCTTGGCATCATCGGTCCCAACGGTGGTGGCAAGACAACCCTCATGCGCCTCATTCTGGGACTGATGAAACCCACAGACGGCAGCATCCGCTTTTATAAAGACGGGGAGGAAGTAAGGGAAATCAGCATGGGATATCTGCCCCAATACAATCATCTCGACAAACAGTTCCCTATCTCCGTCTATGAAGTGGTACTCTCAGGACTCAGCAAGACCAAAAGTCTCTTTTCGAGATACACCCAGGCACAGCACCAGCAGGTTCTCGACTGTCTGGAACAGATGCAGCTCACGGAGTTGAAAGACCGCCATATCGCAGCCTTGAGTGGCGGACAACTGCAGCGAGTACTCCTCGCCCGCGCCATTGTTTCCAAACCCGATGTAGTGATACTGGATGAGCCCAACACCTACATCGACCGCCGTTTCCAGAAGCAGATGTACGAGATGCTGGAACAGATCAACCGGGAGTGCGCCATTATCATCGTAAGCCATGATGTAGCCGAAGTGCTCAATAACGTTAAGCACATCGCCTGCGTAAATCATCATCTCCACTACCACGATACGGCAGATATGCCGAGAGAGAAACTGGAAGAGCATTTCTTAAATGTATAGGCTTATTATATAATAATGCCTAAAAAACAGGTGCAAAAATCCATATTATCTCATCTTTTTATTATCTTTGCAACTGGAATGTGCCTTCCTTGAAAGGCACAGAGAAAGCATTCAGATACAGAGAAAGCATTCAGAAAGAAATATAATACATTAAAGTTTAAACAATAATGAAACAGTACAGATTAGTGGACAATATCTTCGGATGGGTCGCATTCATCATTGCGGCGTTCACTTATTGTTCCACAATTGAACCGACAGCCAGCTTCTGGGACTGTCCTGAGTTTATTACGACTGCTTACAAGCAGGAGATCGGTCACCCACCTGGGGCACCATTCTTCATGCTTTTAGGCAATTTCTTCACACATTTCGCCAGCGACACTACCCAGGTAGCCAAGATGGTAAATACGATGAGCGCCCTGCTGAGCGCCGTCTGTATCATGTTCCTCTTCTGGACCATCACCCACCTGGCTCGCCGACTCGTCATCAGCGACTGGAAAGAACTGACCACCAGTAAGCTGATTGCCATCGAGGCATCCGGTATGGTGGGCGCACTCATCTACACCTTCAGCGATACCTTCTGGTTCTCAGCTGTCGAGGGTGAGGTTTATGCGTTCTCTTCTGCCTTTACCGCTGTGGTATTCTGGCTGATATTGAAGTGGGAAGACCATGCTGACGAGCCTCATAGCGACCGTTGGCTTGTGCTCATCGCCTATATGACCGGTTTGAGTATCGGTGTCCACCTGCTCAACCTGCTCTGTATCCCAGCCATCGTATTGGTTTATTACTACAAGAAGGTGCCACATGCCAACCTCAAGGGTTCACTCCTGGCACTGTTCCTTTCATTCCTCGTAGTGGTAGCCGTACTGTATGGTGTGGTTCCAGGTATCATCACCGTAGGCGGCTGGTTCGAGCTGTTCTTTGTCAACACCCTCGGCTGTCCGTTCAATACCGGTGAAATCGTATACATCATCTGTCTCGTAGCTTCAGTTATCTGGGGTATCTACGAAACCTGTAATGCATCAGAGAAGAACGAGAAGAAGCAGAACATCGCCTTCGTTCTCGGTTTCGGCATGCTCGGCATCCCATTCTACGGATATGGCTGGACAGCTGCCATTACCGGCATCATCGTGCTGGTTATCCTCTGGTTTGTACTCGGCTACAAGCGCAAGCAGGAAGTAGTAACAGGCGTTGACGAATCTACTGGCATCGCCAAAAAGAAGATGCAGCTCCTGCCGCTCATCTCAGCACGCGTCAAGAACACAGCCTTGCTCTGCATGCTGATGCTGATGATTGGTTATTCCAGCTACGCACTCATCGTAATCCGTTCTTCTGCCAACCCACCTATGGACCAGAACTCTCCTGAGGACATCTTTACCCTGGGAAGTTATCTGAGCCGCGACCAGTATGGCGACCGTCCTCTGTTCTATGGCCAGGCTTATACATCACAGGTAGCCCTTGAAGTAGACGGCAACATGTGCAAGCCTGTCATGAAGGAAGGCGCACCGGTTTACCAGCGCAAGGAGAAAGCTTCGGCTGATGAGAAGGACTCTTACTTCGTAGTAAGTCACAAGAATAAGTATATCTATGCCCAGAACATGCTCTTCCCTCGTATGTACAGTTCGGCTCATGCCCAGGCATACGAAGACTGGATGGGCGGTGTAGAAGGCACAGAGATTCCTTACGACCGCTGCGGAGAGAGTATGATGGTGAAGATGCCGTCACAGTTTGACAACATCCGCTTCTTCCTCTCTTACCAGTGCAACTTCATGTACTGGCGCTACTTCATGTGGAACTTTGCCGGCCGTCAGAACGACATCCAGGGCAATGGTGAGCCAGAGCACGGAAACTGGATTACCGGTTTCTCATTCATCGATGATTCACTCTATGGCGACCAGAGCAAATTGCCAGACGACCTGAAGGAGAACAAGGGCCACAATGTATTCTATTGCATGCCGCTGATTCTCGGTCTCATCGGACTTTTCTGGCAGGCTTGGTATACCCGCAAGAAGAAGGTAATGAAGAACGGCAAGGAAGAGGAAGTACTCCTCCCTATCGGTATCCAGCAGTTCTGGATTGTATTCTTCCTGTTCTTCATGACAGGTCTTGCCATCGTCATCTACCTGAATCAGACACCTATGCAGGTACGTGAGCGTGACTATGCTTATGCCGGCTCATTCTATGCATACGCTATCTGGTGCGGTCTCGGCGTACTCGCCATCATCGACATTCTGAAGCGCAAGATGAAGCTCAGCGGTACTGCCGTAACAGCCATCGTAGCTGTACTAACTCTGCTCGTACCAATCCAGATGGCTTCACAGACCTGGGATGATCACGACCGCTCAAACCGTTACACCTGCCGTGACTTCGGTCAGAACTACCTGATGTCACTCCAGGAGAAGGGCAACCCTATCATCTTTACCAATGGTGATAATGATACCTTCCCACTCTGGTACAACCAGGAGGTAGAAGGCGTTGGAACAGATGCTCGCGTATGTAACCTGAGCTACCTGCAGACCGACTGGTATATCGACCAGATGAAGCGTCCTGCATACAACTCACCATCTGTGCCAATCACCTGGTCACGTCTCGACTTCTGTTCAGGTACCAACGAATATGTTTCTGTTGAACCTGAAGCAAAGAAGCAGATTCTTGACTTCTACAAGCAGGATCCAGAGAACGCCAAGAAGCAGTTTGGTGACGAACCGTTCGAGCTCAAGAACATCCTGAAGAACTGGGTACGCAGCAAGAACCCTGACATGCACTTCATCCCTACAGATACCCTCTATGTCACCATCGACAAGGAGGCTGTAAAGAAGAGCGGCATGATGATGGCATCAGATTCTATTCCAGACAAGATGGTCATCTCGCTTGCCGGCAAGAGTGCACTCTACAAGGGCGACCTCATGATGCTCGAAATGCTGGCACAGTGTAACTGGACCCGTCCGCTCTACGTAGCACTCACCGTAGGCGAAGAGAACTATATGAACCTGGGTGACAACTTCGTACAGGAGGGACTTGTGAACCGTATCACTCCGTTCACCACCAACAAGCCAGGTGCCAAGAACTTCGATACAGAGAAGGCTTATCACAACATCATGACCCGATTCAAGTTCGGCAACCTGAAGCAGAAGGGACTCTACATCGACGAGACAACCATGCGTATGTGTTATACCCACCGTCGCCTGCTCGCCCAGACAGCCCTCCAGCTCATCGCCGAAGGCAAGAAACAGAAGGCTATCAACATCCTGAAGAAGGCTGATACCGAGATTCCTGCCTACAATGTTACGCTCGACTATATGAGCGGTGGCTTGGATATGGCTCGCGGCTGGCTGATGACCGGTCAGAAAGCCAAGGGTAAGGAATATATAGAAGCGGTATGGAAGAATGCCTCACAATACCTCAACTACTATCTCTCGCTGCCAAACGACCGTTTCCTCCAGGCAGAGCACGACTGCATCCGTCAGATCATGATCATGCAGAGCATCTGCGAGGCTGCCGGAATGGTGAGTCCACAGCTGGAGCAGAAGTATGAGAAGCAGCTCAACAACCTCTACCGTCTCTATCATGGCAGAGGTGGCAGAATGCCGGAAGGCAATCAGTAAAAAATAGAAAAAAGTTTGGTGTCGCGAAACACGACACCAAACTTTTCATTATTCATATAAACCTGTTTTATCCATGTTCATAGAGCAACCAGCCAAATGGCTCAGATGGTTATATCCAAAGGCCATCTGGAGAATGGACAAGAAAGACCATTCAGTCTATCTTACATTTGATGACGGTCCGATTCCAGAGTCAACTCCATTCATCTTAGAGACCCTGAGAAAGTACAATATCAAGGCTACTTTCTTTATGGTAGGCGAGAATGTATTGCGCCATCATGACCTCTACAACCAGATTGTGGCAGAGGGTCATCAGGTAGGCAACCATACATTCAATCATATCGGTGCCTTCAAGCACCGCGTCATCTCCTACGTGCTCAACACCAATAAGGCGAACGACATCATCCATGCCCATCTTTTCCGTCCACCTCACGGCTGGATGCGACCAAGTGAGTATTGGTGGCTGCACCGCACTTACAAGGTCATCATGTGGGACGTGGTGACGCGCGACTATTCCAAATGGATGACGGCAGAAGATGTGGTGAACAATGTGAAGCGATATGCCCGCAATGGCAGCATCATCACCTTCCACGACTCGCTGAAGAGCATTGAAAAGCTGAAGACAGCACTCCCTCAGGCCATAGAATGGCTCATGGAACAGGGGTATGAATTTAAGACTTTTGAATAAGAAGCTGTTATTCCCAAACAGGAACAGCCCAATAAACACAGACAAGAAATGAGCAAAAGAATCAACAGTTATCAGGCAGTAGCTGCATTTGTAAGAGGTTTCTTCGAAGCTTACGCACGTGGCATCATCGATGCTACCATCGAAGGCAATGACTTCAGCAAGAAGAACGACCCGAAACAGATCAAGCAGATGATGCTGGAGCACTATGGCGAGGTAAACCAATACTTCTTCGACATCATGTTCTCTACCCTCGTACGCCTCAACTACAAGACTGCCGAGGAAGCCAACGAGCGCATGAAGAAGAATTTCGACAGCATGAAACAGGCTGACCCGACCTTTGAGCCAACCATGCTCGACTACTTGCGCATAGCCTGCAAATCGAACCAGCTTTACAAGGCGATGGAGTCAGAATACAAGCGTAACTTCACCTGGCTTCTTCAAGGCAAGTTTACCACTCTTGAAGAGCATGTACGCGATTATACCCACGGCATTCTCATCAGTCTCGCCGACGAGCCGATGGCCATCCATCTCCTGGTCCGCATCATCGTAAAGGCATACGCAGCCGGACTGAAGTGTGGCAGCAAGGAGGGCGAACAGCACCAGCTCCACATGCCTACCCTTCACGGCATGTTGCTGAACAATGTCAACATCCTGCTCAACGAGACTCCGCTCAAGAGCAGCACCGAAGATCCTGTTGCCCTCTTCAAGGAGGCATGCAAGAATGAAGAAGAAAACATCAACGTTCTTTTCAACACATTAAACGATGCGATGAAAGAACTGGCAGAAGAATAAGAGAAAAGCATCATTGATGACGAGCACAGCACCAGATTCGAGAACCTTATCTATCGTGCCCTGCCAAGTGGCTTGATTACAGAATCCAAGGCTCATGAAAAGGGTTTGATAGAAGGCCGTGCACTACACTATACTACATCGCTAAAAGTTGCCAAAATGACTAAGCAGACAGGACACTATACAAAAGAAAATGGTCTTGCAGAAAATAGTATCCAAAAGTTATTGTTGCAATTGGCTCATAATGCAGGAAGTACGGGATTCAAACGTTAAGACGTTTATGAGGGACTACAACATGTTTTTCCATCAAGTTTAACTCTGGACGAAAAGAATCCGAATAATCGGATACCATTTCATCTTTCTTATATTTTTCGCGCACTTATAAACATTTTCTCAATTTTTATCAGAAAACTCTTGCAGGTATGAAAATAAAATTGTAACTTTGCTGATGCAATAGAAATATTAATAACATTGGGATTATGAAGCAGGTAGAAGAAAGATATATCAGTTTTGAAGCCAGCAAGATGGCATATCGTGATATCAAGAATTCGATTGATACCGCCAAGCGAGAAGGTAAAGAAGAGGGCCGGCTGAAGGCATGGAGAAGGGGCTGGCTGAAGGCATGAAAAAAGGCATGGAGAAGGGCATGAACAAGCGAAGCCTTGAGATTGCCAGAAAGATGCTGGCAAATGGTATGGATGCTGCCACGGTGATGGAAATAACAGGATTGTCGGAGAGTCAGTTACAGCAGCTGAAAGGATAAGTTATTCAAAAGTGTACGAGTTCGTACACAATTTGAATTGGACACATATTAGGTGACTGTTGTCTGTGGTTTTTAATATTGATATCAATGTTCTGAGCCCATAGCTCATGTAGACGGTACCGCTTCCTGCGCTGTATCAGAAACCATGGTCATCGCAAAATTCGGTGATAATGCCATCAAGGTTGCCGTAAAATAAACTTCGTAGATTCTAAAATATAAAGAGTTTGGTGCCCAGGAATTGGTGCGTCAAACTCTTTTTTGAATGGTAATTCCCATTTCTTCTTTCTTGTTTTGTAAGCAGAACATGGTTTTACAGCTCGTTTTTATACTATTAAACATAAATATTCACTTTTGCGAGATTTTTCTTGCGGAAAATTTTGTGATTTCAATAATTATTCGTATCTTTGCAGCGTCAGTCCTCGCCAAGCCTCTTAACAATGCTCAAATCGTGCGAGGCGTTTTTTATTTATACACATTTGAATATGGCAAATCTTGTACCTTTTACAAAACGATTTGAATCTTCAGAAAATCTCGTTAATTTGCTTGAATCACGAGGTTTACAGATTTATGATAGGAACAAAGCCATACAGTACATTGACAATATTGGTTATTACAGATTGTCTGCTTATATGTATCCTTTGTTGAAGATGCCCAAGACAGCACATTTATACAAGGAAGGTTCATCCTTCAAGAAAGTGATGATGCTTTATCGTTTTGATAAGAAACTGAGACTACTCATGTTCAATGAGATAGAAAAGATTGAAATTGCTATCAGACGGGCAGTAATGCAAATAACAGCAGATATGACGGGCAATCCTTTTTGGCTTACTGACTCTTCTTATTTCTTGGATAGTTCCAGATTTAATGAAACAATGCGGGCTATATCCAAGGAATACAGCAAATCCAAGGAGGAGTTTGTTCTTCATTTCAAGCGAACCTATTCTGAGCCATATCCACCATCGTGGATTTTAGGCGAGTTGCTTACTATTGGAAATGTCAATGCTATTTATCGTAACATCAAACAAAATCGCATACGCAAACGCATAGCTAAACGTTTTGGTTTGCCTATCAATGTGTTTGAGTCATGGCTTACAGTTATTGCTGTTACTCGAAATGCCTGTGGTCATCATTCAAGAGTATGGAACAAACAGAATGCTATTCAGCCAGCGATTCCAAATAGTCCTGAAAGAGAATGGATAACGCTACCAACAGATTCCATGCGTGCTTACTTCGATCTGTGCATCATCAAGTACTTTCTTAATGTTATATCCCCCAATAATGATATGCAATCTAAAATAACATGGTTGTTCATTCGGTTTCCCGAAATTGACTTAAAAGCTCTCGGCTTTCCGCAGGGATGGCAAATGGAACCATTATGGAGGTAATTTCAAGTGAAATAGTCTTTTTGCCCCGATATATAAAACTATAGGCTTATGGTACATGTCGGTATTACACATTAGCAGATAAGGAAGAAATTAGACAGCACAAGCAGAATGTTAAAGATAGGCAATATAGAGCAAAGAGTTTAATAAGGCAAGGTGTTTGCCCACAATGTGGTGGTCAGTTAGTTTTACGCAATGGAAGATATGGCTCTTTTTATGGGTGTTCGAACTTTCCTAAATGCAAGTTTACACTAAATTAATGAGTGGGTAGTATATTAAGTTACACCCTCTTATGCTGTTTCCGAGTCTTTGGTTATCGCCAAGGTGGGTAAGGATTCTATCAAGATGGCGATGAAATAAGGATTGTGCATCGCTCTGCACCTACCGTAAATTTATAAAAGTAAGGGGAAGAAGGCGAGTAACGTAAATTGCTCACTTTTTCCCCTATTTTGTATACTTTTCTGAGAATCATTAAAAAAATCGTATACATTGTGAAAATTAAGTATTTTCACGACTCTTGCATATGTCGAAAATAAAGAGTAATTTAGCACTCAAAATTAAATGTACTGAGTCCACTTGAAAAAGTCCTGAATCATATTTTTGTCTTTGTAACTTATTGACAATCAATGACACGTTTCGTAAAAATGACTTTTTCAAGTGGACTCAATATATGATTCTTTGAATCTTTTGATTTTCAAATAAAAATCCCTGCCAGCTTTCACAAGCTGGCAGGGATAATTATAAGTAAAAGATGTAATTCGCTATTCTGATTTCACTTAGAAAATCATCTTATAGTCCTTGCTGCTACCATCTGTCAATTCTATGTGTATGATTTGAATGCCTGTGGCTATGCTCGCCTTTAAACACCTTGAACCATTTCCCTGTACCCTGCTGATGATTCTGCCATTCAGGTCTATGACCTTGACACTCTTGAGCAGACCGCAGGCAGATTGCACGAGGACAGAAGAACCTTCCTGAACAATACTGATGCGCTGATCAGTATCGACAGATGTCACATCTGTACTTCCATAACGGCTTCTGATAACAAATCTGCCTAACGAGGTCTCGGCATCCGCAATAATGAGAGGAGAATCAAGTGAATAATCGGCACCCGAAAGCATATCATGGAGAACATATCCGCTCATATCAACACCCTGAATAGGTTTTACCTCGATACGGATGCTATCCTTTTGCGACAGATAGATTCCTAAAGATGTAGCGCCAGTCATCGGAAGGATATCGTAAGCCTGACTCTGCTGAATACCAAATACCTTCAAAGGTGACTTCACTTCACTATCCAGAAGAGTTGGAACCCATACAGAGTTCTTGAAAGAAGAACCGGCAGAAACATCATAAGCAGTTTCTGAATTCTCCATCACCAGCATAGCTGCTGATTTGCTTCGCGTCTTCAGGCTTTCCACACACACTTTCAGTCCCTTGGCTTCAGCAGGTTTACTTTCCTCAGTAGCCTTCTTGCTTCCACCAATCATTTCTGGGGTGAGCAGCAGGGTGATTTCCGTACTCGGCTTATCATTTGTGGTAACATAGAATGCCTGCATTGGGGCGATGGTGGTGGCATTGCCCGTAGAAGCGACCTTGCTTACTGTCTGCTCTTCCATATCTCCTAATTCATTCTCTACTTCCACCTTCACACTGCTCACGTTCTCATTCACCTCCAGGAACTTCTTGATATTCAGGCGGCTCATGAATGGGTTGCCCAGCACGAAGGTCTGCGTAGGAATATCCGATTTCAGCGTAATATAATACTCGCTCTGCCCCACGAACACCGTGCGGTTCTCCGTCACTTCCTTGCCTTCCGACAGATACTTATATTCCATCGTCAAGTCGCCCTCCTGCGGAGAATCCGGTTCGTAGATGAAACGGTTTATCTTATCTGCATCTTTCGTCACTGTTTCACTAGCCACTTTCTCCTGATCGTAATCCACGAAGTAACTATATTCTTTATGCGCCTTAGGCAGGCGGATACAGAACTTATTGGTAGCCGGCAGATTGCCGTTGTCTATCCACATAGAGAAGCCTTCACCCATGCCGTAAGGCTTAGCCACGGCATTGAAGTTGTGCGACCAGGTGGCCTCTTTCACGGCGAGCGTTTTATCATCCGTCAAAACCGGATTTCCCTTGCTGTCTAGCGAATAAATCTTACCCGGATGCGCAGCCGCCCAGAGGCGCTGGTAGATGCTCGGGTTGAAGCGCTGTTCCTTCCAGTTTCCTTCGTTCAGATCCTCGAAGTATTTCGCCTTCGTGGTGTCGGCAGGCATGAACATATCGCCCGTGTACATCTGCTTGAGTGGTGCACTCAGCAGATAGTAATGGTTCGGCTTCTGCTCCAGTTCTACCCATGCCTTGCGATAGTTGAGCGATGGCACGTTATCCACCGCCGAACGGGGTTCGAAGAAGATGTCCTTGCAGCAGTAGTCGGCTGGCTTCACTGGCGTGCCCAGCATTGGGAAGTTATCGGCATCCGACGAAATGATGGCGTTGGTGCAGCAGTAAGGCGAACCGTCGCTCCAGTTGTCCCACTTGTTCCATTCATTGGTAGATGCACTCGGAAGCCATCGGGTCTGTAATGGATGAACCTGATATACTACTGAAGAGAGTGGCCTCCCGCTGCCGTCGAAGAAACTGAGCTGATATTCGCCCGGCTTCTTGGTGATATAAGAATATTTTATATTGTTCTTGGTGTCTGATGTAGAATGCAGAGACACGATGCCATTATCTCCCGCATTCTTATCACCGAAGTAAAGATGATAATCTACTCCGGTCAATCCGGTAGCAGTTACGACAATCGTATCTCCTACGCATACATTGTTGACAACGATATCGTCTACACCATCTACGCACGAGTTGTTGTCCTTACAGTCAGGAATACCATCATTATCAATATCACCACGTGTCACGAGTCCGTAGAATTTCTGCACATCCAATGCGCCTACAATTTTGCCTAAAGTAAATCGCACCTCGTCATACGCTTTCTTTGGCTGAAGGAAGAGGATATTCTTATCGCCATAACCCGCTACTTTAGCGGAAATCACGTCCCAGTCGGTAAATTTATCTCCCGTAGAATTACCTTCTTTGAAGGTTTCTACCGTTAGCCAGTCTCCTACGTTTACGGCTGCCAGGAAAGTCTTGTTGTCAATGACAATTCCCAACTGATGATGATAGTCGAGTGTTCTACCCATCTTTACGGCGAATGTTTGACCAACTCCCAGACTTACCGTATTGGCAACCGCCATATAGGTATTCAAGTCATCATCCACCAGATAACCTAAGTTATCATCTACAGTAGCCACACTCACCGCTCCGCCAAATTTGGTTTCATTAGCATTGATGGTAGTATGTGAATGATTATGCGACATCACCATACTGCTACATGCAAGTGGCGAAGAACAGTCGTCGGAAGCCTCCTCGATAAAGGCATAGTAGATACGGAGTTTAGAAACGCCCAGATTGACTGCACCCGAATACCAGAGTTGGAACTCGTCCATCTGGATTGGCTTTCCATTCTTGTCAATGGAAGGCACCTCGATGGAATATCTCACTTTCTGCACTTTCTCAGAACCTATCAGGTCGGCACTGATGGCATTGTTCTCGTCTATCAGATGGCGATATATTTCCTCGCCGTTATGATAGCATCTTATATGCAAGAACTCCAGTGCATGCAGGTTCAGCACCGTTCCCGTGGCTTCTACCACGAATCCGATGCGCTTAGGTTGAGCTCTCTTGACGGCTTCCGGCTCTGATTCACCTTCGTGTCGGCCGGTAGCATCATATATCAGACTATTCTCCTCTATTCTTTTGATACCGATGATGCCCAGGTTGTTGCCCAGGTTGAGACCGCTGATGTATTCTGCATACGAAGTATCATCCTTGTTGAGAATATTCAGAGGATTTTGGAGGTCGGAAATGGAAATCAGCGAACCTGAGGTAGCGTGCTTGTCGGTGGAGAGAGCATAGACGGCTTTTTCAGTATCGTTGATAAGCGGTTTGCCGCACAGCGTTACACCCTTTCCGAATCCGCCCACGGTGATGGTGGTCTCGTCGCTGCATCCGTCCTTAGCCGTAGCCTTGAAGGTATATTTGCCCGGCAGCATGCCGGTTACATGGCCATCGGCAGTCACCTTCACGGGAGTGGTGTTCAGGATGACGTTGCCATTCAAATCCCAGGCACCCGTCAGCTTCCATGTTACGCTTACTTTCGGATTAGAACGGAGAGTAAACGAAGTCTGCGATGGGCAGACATTGCTGTTGATGGTAGGATTGATGGGGCACCGGTGGGATACATCTGGAGCCATTCTTACGAATCCATAGTGGATGCCGATGACGCCTGCATCTACTCCGAGAACCGTAAGGAATCTGATTTCGCATCCTGAAAACGGCACCTTTGCCTTGATGCTCACCGTTCCGTCGCCAATCTGCACCAGCGAGAGGTTGAGCACCTGGGCAGAAATCGTTTCTTCCTGCACCTTGTTTCCCTTGTGGTCGAAGAGCAGCACGTTGACCCATGTTCCTGCATTGAGGCTCAGCAGGGCATCCATCTTGTATTTGAAGCCAGCCTCCATGCCAGCCTCGAATGCTTCGCCTTGCGGGTTCTTGTCGTTCTGCATCATAAACTTGGCTCCGCCCTGGTAACCTATGTTAAGAAGAGGGACGATGGTGGCGAAATTGTCCAGATTATCATCTGTCATCTTCTTTATATCGTCGTCCAGGAAAGGCAGGGGGATGCCGAGGATAATAGGGCGCCAGCCTTTCATCTCTTTGAGCGCCACCTGCTTGTCGTCTTTGAAATATTCGTTGTATTTTTTGATGCCTCCATCGGTAATGGTAAACTCCGTAGATTCGCCCACGAAGGCATATTTGATTTTCAGAATATTCGCCACTTCTGCCTGAATGCCGCCCGAGCAGTCGAGAGTGATTTCATCGAAGAGCCAGTCGCTTTCTGCCGTCAGCATGGCGCAGATGTTGTCGGAACCCGGTATCTGGAGCAGCTTCAGCGTTACTCCCGAACCATCCTGTCCTTCTCTCACCGCCTTTACGCCCTGCAGCTTGCCGTCGCGATAGAATCCGATGGAGAAAGCCTTGATTACATCGAGGCTGAGCACGCTGCTGCCCGAACCTGCTACGATGGTATAGCCTGCCACCGTGCCCTTGGAGTAGTAATTGTCCATATCTCTTACGCTCACAATCGGGTCAACGGTTACACCTGCTCTTACCACTGAGTTTACCTGTGCATAGTTGTCGAGTGAATCGTCGGTAAGGGCGCCCATATCCTTTGCCCAGCTGCCTACGCCTACCACACCAATCAATTTGTTAATGGTGCACGATTCGCCTGTAAGGGCACGGCGGTTGCGCAGCTCACGGAATGTCATGTTGTAATATTTGGGGTGATTGTTGAACTCCACAAAATGGTCTTGGTGCTTGTCGGCTGGCAGATCATCCCAGTTGTTGGTCCAGATGGGTTTCTTGCAGTTCTTGAACGAGTCTCTAACGGCAGCACTCTCGAAATAGGGACTGGTGTTGTCATCCTTGGGTTGTGCCGCCTGGATAGAGGCGGGCACAACCATCAGGAATGCCAACAAAAATGATATGAAAGTTTTATATATAAAATGCAGTTTCATTGTCTGTTTGATTTTAAAACATAGCATAACGTCTTGATAATTCTCTTGATCTTATTCGAGCAAATGTCTGGAGTCTGTAAGTTTGCTTTGATCAGCGTATGTGAAGACATATTTATGGTTTCGTCTCAGATAGAAGAGGTTGCTTACTCCATCTACCACGATAACGCCCGTAGCTGCTTCAGAAGACATCATATCCTTTGCCTTTATCTGATAGTTGTGGGCGTGAGGATAGGCATCGAAGCCTATTCTCACGGCAAGATGGGTCTTGCCTGGCAGCACAAATGCCTTGAGCACCACTTCCTTGCCTTTACCTGGGAAGGGGGCATAGGCAATGGCGGTATAGGAGCCTCCCTTTTCTGAATACTTTTTGATAGGTACACTGCCCTGCTTAAAACCGTCGTAGCTGGTAAGAGGCATCTGGGTAAGCACGGTGTCGGCAAGTAGGCAATACCATTGCGTCTGCGCTGTAATGCTGTAATGGGCGGCATGAGTGATATGAACCTCCACTTCTGCCATGCCTCTATAGAGTGTTCCTACAAGCGGCGTAGGGGTGTTGTTTCCCAGATTTTCCTTCTGGTAATCAGCAGAAGAGATGATTGGATTTTGGGTGGCATCCCCCTGCTGGTAGAGGGTGCCATAGAAGAGCTGCGGCACCGTGATGAGCCGGCGGCTCAAGCAATCTACATTATTTAGTGTGAGAACTATTTTTTTTAGATAGTCAAGCCAGTTGTTGGGGGTGTCGGTTTTGCCATCATCATTGACCAGGTAACTCGCAAACGTGGCCTTGAACTCCTGAAATGTAGTACCTTTTTTTAAATTGAGCATTTCCGTGGTAACCACATTGTTTTCCTCATACTGCGGATAGGGCGATTTCTCCTGGCTATTGTAAGCGAGGGCAATGATGCGATATTCGTAGCCCCTACTGATGCCGAAGGTGCCCTTTACCACATAGTGCTTGTGGGGCTTTCCCGAAAGATAATCGTCTTCCTTGCCGTCTTCTAACGTGGGTTTCCCGTTAATCACCCTGTCGTTGGTAGGGTCGTACTCGAAGCCCTGGATATCGTTGACTGCGGCATCATAGGTTGCAGTATTTTCTCCATTGTTCTGAACTCTTCGGCGAAAAGCTATCAGCCTTACGGCATTGACGTTGTCGGTCTCAGTATATCCGTTGTCCTCGTCTATTGTGCCCGACGAGGAAGAGGATCCTGCACCAGGAGGAGCTACACGGGTGTTTCTGCCATCTTGCTTGGCATTGCCATCGCTGCCGCTTAATCCGCCCAGAGTGATGGTGAAGGGAACTGTCGTAATCTCATCTTCGTTTTCCGAAGGCTGATTCATGCCTGCATCTCCATTGCTGCCATCTGGATAGGGTGGCTGATCGGCATCGCTGCTGCATCCCGCGGCTAGTGCGAGGAGGAAGCAAACCCCTACCGCCATGCCTATCCTGATGGTGTTCATCTTGATGGCGTTCATCTTGATGGAGCTTATCTTATAGATGCTAAATCTTGATTTCTGCATATTCTATTTCCGTTTTTATGCTGTTTTGTAACGTTTATTCTGTTTCAAATTCATGTTTTTTTTCGAAGGCTGGTTCTATCTCAACCTTCACGTCGGTCATCACCGGCTCGTAATACTCCTTCAGGTCGTATGGCTGGTTCACGGTCTTGCTCTTGGCTCCCAGGCAATACAGGTGGTTTGCCTCGATAGGGAACTTGAACTTGTCGCCAGTGGTTGTAGATTTCCTGATGTTGTCGTACCTGTGGTGCTTGCCATCCGTGTAATGCAGATAGAAGGTGGTCTCGTTCTCTGCCGAGTTCTTGCTTTTCTGCATTTTTCCCTCTGGTGTAGGCATCATGAAGTTGCTTATCATGTAGCTGTTTGCCTTCCATCCTTTCTGGGAGTCTTCAGCTCGCTTGAATATGTTCTCTGTAGCATCTACGGTCCATCCGTTTGAGGGGGTGAGGTCGATGGTGCCCAACGTCTGATAAGTCAACGGTTCAGCATCTGCCGGTGCCTGCTTCTGCCTTATCAGCGTTTCGGTGGTGATGCCGGTGGCTACAACGGATAGAGAGGTGGGCCTGAAGGTAACGGTACTCACGTCTCCTGCTGCATTCGACTCCACCTGTGCCGGGATGTTTTCTACGTAAATCATCAGACCGGCCACGTTACGGCTGGCGGTCAGCGTGCGGTGGAAGTATTTCGTCTCTTCCGTTACGAGAACGGGGGCTTCCTCGTGTGTCTTCTCGTCTTGCAGGATGCCACTAAACAGCTCTGTGGTATTGAGGATACCGAGTTTGGCGCTGTTTTTTGCCTCCTCGGTGAGGGCGATTCTTGCGTCCTCCAGTTTCGTTTCTTTTTCAGTGAATTTGGGTTCTGTAAGTACTTTGTTCGTTGCGTATTTGTCATCTCTGCCTATGGCTAGAAACTGGTAGTAGTAGCCGTTCTGCAGATAGGGTTTGATGGTGTATAGATGCTGCTCGGGCATGTTCTGGTGCTCGGCAGAATAGTAGGGTTCTTTATTGTTGAATGCGTCAACGGAATAGTAACCATTCTTGGCTGCTTCCGGTCCAATAGGGGTGCAATAGGTATATGCTTCTTCTGAGGTGCCCTTCTTTTCTTCGGGGCATCTGAAGACGTAGATTCTCATATCATTCACCTGCTGTGCTCCATCCCATGTATCAAGTTCTCGTGAGCCGTTAACGACACCTGCGCTTACACCCACTCTCATGTTCAACTTCACGGCATGCGAGCCGTCGGCGAGGGTATCAGGCACATCATTACTTGCGCTGCAGCTCATTAGGAGACTGGCAGCGAGGATTATATTTAAACTGTTTTTTATAGATTTTCTCATCATATTCGTCTATTCGATTTCAATGTTTGCCTATTCGATTTCAATGTTCGCCTATTCGATTTGAATGGGAATTACGTATAAAATGAATGATAAATTAAATATTGTGATGTTGGGATAGTAAGGGATGCGAGTGCCTATAGCGGGCACTGTGCATCCCTTGGATATATTTTTCTTAATACTGCCTATATTATGAGCACGTAGTAAGATTAATCACCCAGCTCCATCTTGTGGATAGCCTCCCAGTTGTCGTTCACCTTCAAGATGAGGTTCTGAGATTTGCTCAAGTCTTCTGGCTCGTCAGTACCTGGCTTTGGTTTGTCTGGATCTGGATCAGTTGGCTTTGGATCAGGATTACTTGGATCTGGTGTTGTGCCATTTGAAGTCTTCACACCCAAGTTGTACATGTGGTTACGAACCACGTTGAAGATAGAAGCACTTGCGTCTGTAGCTCCATTTGCTTTATTCGAATTTAAATCTGATGCTGGGATAGAAACGGTCCAAGTCTTGATGATATTGTTATCAGCATCCAAGAGCTGAAGCTCCATGGTGTTCTTACCCTCTGTGTATTTAAATGGAATGACGAAGTTGCTTCCGAATACAGAACCCTTCACAACCTGAGTATTTACACCATCAGGGTGTTTCCAGTTGGTATCTTCAGCATTCAGCACACCGTCACTGTTCTGATCACCACCAGGGAACCATGTATTCAAATTGATAGAGTAGAGCACATAACCATCCTCTTTGTTATTGAACTTTGCATCTGCAGTAGCAGCACTTGCAGATTTAGAACCATTAACATAATACTTGATAGTGCTGGTTGCTGCATCTGTGAATGAGCTGTTGAAGTTGTTGAAAGTCAACATATCATTCTTATCTCTTACTACGAGACGAAGGATTGCGGCTGCTTTGCCATTCACACTTGCAGGAATGTTCTGGAAATAACCGAAGCTACCAGCTACCTGACGATGCAAGGTTACTGCTACGCCATTCTCCTCACCAGAAGTAAGGTTGGTGATCTTCTTGTCATCTCCGATTTTAAGATCTGCATCACCAGCGAATACTTCCTCTGCTTCTTTTTTGCCTGCCTTCAAGGTTGCAGTAATGTCATTGTAAGTAAGGCCAACTGCACTTGTTGCATTCAAAGAATACTCGTAGTCACTTTCATTGCTGTAACCTACAGCCATAACCTTGTAGTTACCTTTCTCCAGTCTATCATTACCCTTGAAAGTAAGAGTAAACTGGCGTCCATGTCCATGATTGTTATAAGTAGTACTCTTTGTCCAGTCCTGCGTTGCGTCTTTGACAATCTCCTTCGTATCTGCGTTGTAAATTACGACGCGAACATTCTGGATAGTCTGCAAAGCCTCTGAAGAATACAATGGGCGGCCTGCACGTGTTGTCAAGCCATCACCGCTACTTGCTACCTGCAATACAATCTGCTGTACTGCCTCGTTCTGACCCTCTGTGCTAACCACAGCGTCGTCACTGCTACATGCGCTGAACAGCAAGCTGCTTGCTGCAAGCGCAAAAAACATACCTTTTTTCATAAATTATAAATTTAAAAATTGAGTATAAATTAATTATCAATCCAATATCATGCCGTGAATTTCCTCCCAGTTGTCGTT
>ERZ773258.582-NODE-582-length-41032-cov-3.749006_pt1 | contig 41032 bp, 36 predicted proteins | sample MGYA00511962_ERZ773258 | MGnify/ENA primary metagenome ERZ773258 (study PRJEB29015, sample SAMEA2737755) | human gut metagenome | biome: human gut; feature: human-associated habitat; material: faeces | place: China | collected 2012 ... | reverse complement strand
AGGATTCCTGATGGGGAGGTGTATCATGAAGGCATTGGTGGTGGAGGACGACCGTGTGCTGTCGGGCAATATCTGCGAGAGTATTAAGCATCTGTTCGAGGTGGAACAGGCCTACGACGGCCGGGAGGGCCTGCAAAAGATTCTGCACAATGAGTATGACGTGGTAATCATGGATGTGATGATGCCCAATATGGACGGCTACGACGTGACCCGGGAAGTCCGTTCCAACGGCGTAACGGTGCCCATCCTGATTCTGACTGCGCTGGATCAAGTGGCCGATAAAGTAAAGGGGCTCAAGTCGGGCGCGGACGATTATCTGGCAAAACCGTTCGATATTGATGAACTGCAGGCCCGCCTGGAGGCTCTGGTCCGCCGCAGCAAGACGGGATATAAGGAAGGAAATACCTTGAGCTTTCTGGAGCTCACCCTCAATTTAAGTACCCGAGTTGCCTCCATCCGGGGTGAGAAGCTGGACCTTCATGGAAAGCAGTTTGACCTGTTGGAATATTTGGTAAGCAATAAAAACATCATACTGCATAAGGAACGGATTTTTCAGCGGGTGTGGGGGTTCTTTTCCTCCACCAGCTTTTCGGTGGTAGAGGTGTACGCAAGCCAGGTGCGCAAGGTGCTCAAGGAGTATGGTTACGATAAGTACCTGAAGACAGTGCGGGGGCTCGGCTATATCCTTACCGATGACAGTGAGCTCTATGAATAGAAAGACCATTTTAATTAAAAAGCGGCTTCAGTATATGATCCTCCTGATTCTGATCTTTCTGGGCTGCTTTGCCGCCTTTTGCTATTCCGTTTACCAAAGCGCCTCTACTACTTTATATGAAGAGGTGGATCGCGGCTTTTCTGACGCCAGTAAGATGATCCGGGAAAACATCGACTCCTCCATCGAAAATTTTCTGGCAGGACGGAATATTGTCTATACGGGCAATGGCAGCCACATCATCAACTATCGCATGTTTATCGTCATGCGGGATGAACAGGGGAATATCACAAACTCAACTTACCTGACCTACTTCGATTACCTGTACAGTTTGAGTTTCTCACCGGAAGACGCGGGCCGCACCCTGAACAAGGCATTTTACCGCAATGGGCAGAAACTGATCTATCGCACCCATACCCTGGAGGCGGAGGATGCCCATGGAACCGTGCACTATATCCAGCTGGCCACTGATGTCACTGATATCGCGGCATCCCTGGTGCTGATCAGGGATTCTCTGCTTAAGGGCATGGTCATTGTTCTGGTGGTATCGGTAGCGGCCAGTTGGTTTATTGTCCATCTGCTGGTCCGGGCGATGACCGATGCCTGGGATAAACAGGATGAGTTCATTTCCTTCGCATCCCACGAGCTGCGATCCCCCCTGGCGGTTATCCACAACTCCCTGGAGCTCCTCCTCCAAAATCCGGGAGATCGGATTTTGGATCACAGTGAGCTGGTTCTTCAGTCCCTATCCGGAACCTCCCGGCTGCGGCGCATGACCTCGGACATGCTGTCGATGGATAGCCTTCAGTCGGCAGAAATGCACCTGAATTATGACCTCTTCCGGCTGGAGGATTTTGTTCGGGACTATGCCGAGCCCTATCTCTTTCAGGCTGAGAGCGGGGGAAAAACGCTGCAGATTCGGGTTACACCTGGCCTGAGCCTTTGGGCAGACAAGAAGCTGATAGGTCAGCTGCTGGGCCTTCTGCTGGAAAATGCCGTAAAGTATACCGAAGAGGGGGATGCCATTGTACTTGCCGTCACCGGTGGGGAGAATGAGGTGACCATCTCGGTGAAGGACACCGGGATCGGCATCAGTGAAGAGGCGATGGACAAGGTCTTTACCCGTTTTTACCGCGACGAAAAGGCGCGGGCTACTAAGGATGGAAGTGGTCTGGGGCTCTATATTGCCAGCCTCATCACTGAGCGGCATCGGGGCAGGATTAAGGTTCGGCGCAACCAGCCAAAGGGGACAGAGTTCCTGGTGACGCTGCCCAATCGGGGAGTTTCTGCGGGAATTTGTGAAAGGATTATGACAAAATAACTAAAAATAGCACTTAAAATTTAGAAGCGACGGCATATTAACTAAAATAAAGCGCTCTGTTTTGTTTGAAGCTACAAAATGGAGCGTTTTTTTCTGGCTTAATCGTTCATTAAGCCGAAGTTCAGGATTCTTTAAGGTTGAGGTTTTAAAGTGAGAGCAACGAGACAACGACGTCTCAGCGGGAGTATCATTTGATACTTCTAAATTGAAGGAGGTTTTCAAACGTGAATCAGCGTCTCTTGAAAGCGGTTTCCCTGGTATCAGCTGCAGCCTTGATGGGCGGGATAATCCTGTCTGGCTGTTCCGGCAGTGGAAACGGATCCAACAGCGGCGGCGCCGCCAGCACCCCCTCCGGCGGCAGTTCCAACGGCGCCGAAAAGACCGAGATCGTCGTGGGCCGCGTAGCTCCCATGACCGGCTCGCTGGCTTCCTTTGGCAAGGGCTCCCTGGATGTAGAGGAATACGCCATTGAGTCTATCAATGCCGACGGAGGCATCTATCTGGAGGAGTATGGAAAGAAGCTGCCCGTGCGCTTCGTGATGGTGGACTCCGAGTCCGACACCACCAAGGCCTCTGAGGGCGCCACAAAACTCCTCAATGAGAGCGGCATTGATGTCATGATCACCTCTCATACCGCCGACACCGTCAACCCCGTCTCTGCGGCCTGTGAGCGTGCCGGTATTCCCTGCATCTCTGTGGATACGCCCGCTGACGCCTGGGCCGCCAACGGCCCTTATACCTACTCCTATCACGCGGGTTTCAACACCGAGAACGAGCTGTCCTGCTTTGCGGACGCCTGGGATGCCATTGACTCCAACAAAACAGTGGGCATTCTGGCAGCCAATGACGCCGAGGGTATCGAGATGTCCGGCGCCATCGCTGAGTTTGCCGAGAGCCGCGGCTATACCGTGGTGGATCCCGGCCGGTTTACCTCCGGCACTTCCGACTATACCAGCATTATCAATGATCTGAAGAATGCCGAGTGCGACATCCTGATGGGCGTTATGATTACCCCCGACTTCTCCACCTTCTGGAAGCAGTGCAACCAGCAGGGGTATGTGCCCAAGCTCTGTACCATTGCCAAGGCCACCCTCTTTGTGGCCGATGTGGAGGCAGTGGCTGGCGGTACCGACATCTGTGACGGCCTGGTATCCGAGGTCTGGTGGACGCCTGATCACCCCTTTGTCTCCTCCATCACGGGGGAGACCTCCAAGGAGCTGGGAGATTGGTGGACGGCAAAATATAATGAGCCCGCCCCCGCCACCATGGGCTACAAGTATGCCAATGTGGAGATTTTAGTGGACATTCTGGAGCGTGCCGGCTCCCTGGATCCTCAGAAAATTATCGAGGCCACTGCGGCCACCAATCTTGACACCTGTATCGGCAACGTCCAGTACAATGACGAGCATGTGTCGGTTATGAATCTGGTCACCGGCCAGTGGGTCTACGAGGACGGCGGCTATGTCCAGAAGATTGTCCTGAACACCCAGATTCCCGAGTGTCCGCTCACCGGGGAGCTGAAGACCCTGCCCCACAGCACTCGCTAATGGGTAACTGACCGATATTTTAAAGCGCACTGAAGGCCGGGCGGCCGCCCTAGCGGCGGCCGCCCGCGGCGGTGCGGAGAGAGATGCGCCCCGTCGGCGCCGTTTTGACAAGGCGTGAGGGGGTTCGCCTCTCCCCGCACCATCATTGAGAGTATGGAGGTTGTTCCATTGAGTACGATTCTAAGCGTAAAGGATCTGGGGATCTCCTTCGGCAGCAACGATGTGCTCAAGTCTGTCAACTTTGAGCTCCAGGAGAACGAGGTCCTGGGTGTTATCGGCCCAAATGGCGCCGGAAAAACCGTGATGCTGAACATCCTGACCGGCATCCTGAAGCCCACCAAGGGCACAGTTACTTACCAGGGAAAAGACATTACCAACGAGGATATCACCAAACGTTGCAAATCGGGGATTGGCCGCACCTTTCAGGTGCCCCGGCCCTTCGAGAAGATGACGGTCTTTGAAAATATCATGGTAGGCGGCGTGTATGGCGCAGGGATGACAGAGAAACAGGCCAAAGTCAGGGCCCATGAGGTGGCCGAGACCATCGGCCTTCAGGACAAGCTGACTTGGTTTGGTTCAAAGCTGGGATTGCTGGATCGCAAACGGCTGGAGATTGGCCGGGCCTTGGCCACCAACCCCAAGGTTCTCCTGCTGGACGAGGTGGGCGGAGGCCTGACCGAATCCGAGGTGGAGACTGTCATTCAGCTGGTCAAGACCGTGAAGAGTCAGGGCTTGTCGGTGATTTGGATTGAGCATATCATCCGTACTATGCTGGAGGGTACCGACCGGGTGCTTTTGCTGGCAAACGGTGTGGATGTGACCTGCGGTACTCCGCTGGAGGTCATGAACTCCGATGCGGTGAAGGAAGTCTACATGGGAGGTGACGAGGACTGATGAGCATGCTGGAAGTCAAGGATTTAGATGTGCGCTATGGCGATTTCCAGGCCATCAATGGCGTCAGCCTGAAGGTGGAGGAGGGGACCATCGTAGCTCTCATTGGAGCTAACGGCGCAGGAAAGTCCACCATTATGCAGACCATCTGCGGCATCAACAGGCCCAGCAAGGGCAGCATTGAATTTATGGGAAAGAGCATCGGCGGGCTCAAGCCCAGTAAAATTGCTGCCGCCGGTCTCACCATGAGCCCTGAGGGGAGCCATTGTTTTGAAAAAATGACGGTTCAGGATAATCTGCTTATGGGGGCCTACCTTTGCAGGTCCAACAAGGAGCGCCTGGAGCGCCTGGATAAGATTTATAAGCTCTTTCCCGTGCTGGAAGAGAAGAAGAATCAGCTCTCGACCTTCCTCTCGGGCGGTCAGCGGCAGATGCTTGCTATCGGCCGGGGTATTATGATGGAGCCTAAGCTCCTTCTCTGTGACGAAATCTCCCTGGGCCTGGCCCCTGTGGTCATCAAAGACATCTATGCCAAACTGCGGGAGATTGCGGATACCGGAGTCACCCTGATGATCGTAGAGCAGGATGTAAACCGGAGCCTCAAACATTCGGACTACGCCTATGTGATCCTGGAGGGCAGGGTCGTGATGGAGGGCAAGTCCAGCGAGCTGGATCCGGAAGAGGTCAACGACGCCTACTTCGGCATCAACAAGTTCGCACACTAGGGAAGGAGCTGCTGCTTTTATGTTACAGTGTTTGATCCAGGGCGTCCTGCTGGGCGGACTCTACGCCATCATCGGCATCGGTATGTCCATGGTCTTCGGCATTATGGGCCTGACCAACCTGGCCCACGGAGACCTGATGATTCTGGGCACCTACATCACCATGCTGCTTACTACCACCAGCGGCCTGCCGCTGTTCCTGTCGGTAATTATCTCGGTGGTCATCATGGCGATTATAGGCTTTGTGATACAGAACTGCCTGGTCAACCGGGTACTGGACAAGGGCTCCGAGCCTGCTCTGCTGGTTACGTTCGGTGTATCCATCTTTCTGTCCAACCTGATTTTGAAACTCTTCAGCGCCGACTACAAGTCCATTCCCAATTCTCTGGCCTCCACCAACGTGCTCTCCACGAAGGTGCTGTCCATCTCGGGCATCTATCTGTTCAGCTTCATTGTAGGCCTGGTGGTCATTGCGGTGCTGAGCTATATCATGCAAAAGACCAACTTCGGCCGCTCCATCCGGGCTACCTCCAACGACACCATGGCCGCAGAACTCATGGGTGTGAATACCAAGCGGGCCTACAGCTATGCCATGATCATCGCCATGGTTACCGCCGCCATTGCCGGCGCTCTGGTGGGTTCTACCTTTACCTTCAATCCCGCCTCCGGTACGTCCTACCTCATCATTGCCTTCGGCGTGGTGGTCATCGGCGGCATGGGCAGCCTCATCGGCACTCTGCTGGGCGGCGTGGTGCTGGGGGTGGCTCAGCTCCTGGGCGGCTATTTCTTTGGATCCGGCGTCCAGATGCTCATCGCCTATATCGTCCTGCTGGTCATCCTGGCGGTCCGTCCCAACGGCCTCCTGGTCTCCGGCGCCCGCAAGTAAGCAGAAAGGAAGTGATGGTACTATGACCCTTTTGAACCGGACCGGGAAGAAATCTCCCATCGGCCTCATCGTCGGAATTATCATCCTCGTGGTGCTGCTTGTGCTGCCGGCCTTTGGCTCCAGTAACATGCTCTCCATCCTGAGCCTGATTTTTATTTACATGGCCATGGGGCAGATGTGGAACCTGATGGGGGGGTACGCCGGTCTCCTCTCCCTGGGGATGCAGGCATTTATCGGCATCGGCGGTTACTGTCTGGCCGTCTTCTCGGTAAATTACGGCATTAATATCTACGTGGCCATCCTCATGGGCGCCATTTTCTCGGTGCTCTTCGGCCTGGCGGTCTCTCCGGCCCTCTTTAAGATGACCGGCGTCTACTTTGCCATTGGCTCCTGGGTGGTGGCCGAGGCCCTGCTCATCGCCTTCTCCAACTGGAAGTTCGTGCGCTACGCCCAGGGCATTGGTATCTCCACTGTCTATCAGCTCTCGGGCACCCAGATCTACTACACCGCCATGGCACTGGGTGTGGTGGCTGTGCTGGTGGTCCTGTGCCTCATGCGCTCCAAGACCGGCCTGGCCCTCATGGCCATCCGGGACAGCGCAGGCGCCGCCGAGGCCATGGGCGTGCCTATCTACAAGACCAAGATCAAGTGCTATATGATCGCCTGCTTCTTTACCGGCCTGGCCGGCGGCGTCATGTACATGGTGCAGGGCTACATCGTCCCCTCCGCCGGCTTCTCTATCCAGTGGACGGTAGCCATGACATTTATGGTCATCATCGGCGGCAGCGGCACTATGGAAGGCCCCATCATCGGCGCCATCCTCTACGTCTTGCTGACCCAGTACCTGTATAACTTCCCTGGCTGGTCCATGATCATTCTGGGTCTCATCGCTGTGGTGGTCATCCTCATTGCCCCACGCGGTATTTTCGGCACAATCAATGAAAAGACGGGCTTCGAGATTCTCTCTCCCCGGCGCAGCCTTCATTAGCTGATAAAAGCTTCTGTCCGCACACAGGTGCGGACAGAAGCTTTTTGCGGATGTAAGTCAAAAAGGGGCGAAACTGTTTATGACACAGAACCGCTGGAGCGAAGAGCAGCGATGGCCGTTTCTATGCGGCTCATGGCATCGCTGATTATCTGCAGGGGGCTGGCGAAGTTTAAGCGGACAAAGCCGGAGCCCTCGGGACCAAACGAGCTGCCCATATTCAGGCCGACCTTTGCTCTGTGGACAAACAGGGCCTCAAGGTCCTCGTCGCTGAGACGCAGATTTCGGCAGTCGATCCAGAGCATGTACGTCGCTTCCGGGGGAATGGGGATCAGCTCGGGGGTATGGGAGCGGAGGAAGTCTATGATATAGCGGCGGTTTTTGTCCAGATATGCCAGCAGCTGTGCCTGCCAGTCGTCGCAATAACGGTAGGCGGCTTCGGTGGCGATGGGGCCGAGCATATTCAGCTCCATCATGTGCTGATTGGTCAAAACCCTGGCAAATTTCTTGCGCAGCTGTTCTCCCGGGATAATGATATTGGAGGTCTGGAGCCCGGCGAGATTAAAGGACTTGCTGGCGGAGGAGCAGACGACGAGATGCTCCAGCCCTCCTAATTTCTGCATGGGTACGGCGGCAGAGGTAAACGAGTGCCCGGGGAAAACAAAGTCGCAGTGAATTTCGTCGGAGATCAGCGGTACGCCGTACTTGAGGCATAGCGCGCAGACCTGATGCAGTTCTTCGTATGTCCATGCGCGCCCGATGGGGTTATGAGGATTGCAGAAGATCATGAGCTTGGCCTTGGGATGGGCGAGCTGACGCTCCAGCGATGCGAAATCCAGGACAAAGCGTTCCCCTGTCTGCAGCAACGGACTGCGCAGAATGGTCCGCCCGTTGTCCTCGATGAGGTGGGCAAAGGGGTGGTACATAGGAGTTGGGAGCACCACGCCGTCTCCGGGGCTGGTCATGCCCTGTATGCAGTAGGCTACGGCCCCCACGACGCCGGGGCTGTGGAGAATCCAGTCGCGCTGGATATTCCAGTTCCATTTTTGAGAAAAACGCTCGATGACCGCTTCGTAGTAGGATGTTGTCGCGCGCGTGTATCCGAGAATACCGAAGTCGGCTGCCCGCTTGATGGCCTCTTGTATGGGAGGGGCGACTGGAAAATCCATATCTGCGGTAGTCAATGGGATAAGATCGGGCTCGCCATACTTCTCTTCTACAGTATCCCAGCGAATGGACCCGGTTCCTTTGCGCGAGATGATACGATCAAAATGATATGTCATAGTTTGCTCCTGGAAGTTCAATAGCATATAAAGGTGTCCAGAGGTATTAAGACCAGCCGGTTACTGTGGCGAAAATAAGGCTCACGATGATCGGGATCAGGAAGATGCTGAACAGAGGGGTAATGAATTTCATCCACTTTTTAAAGCCCACCTCAGCCATGGCCAGAGCGCCCATAAAGGCTGCGCTGCACGGATTCATGAGGTTGGTAAAGCTGTCGCCATACTGGTAGGCAAGCACGGCGGTCTGTCTGGTGATGCCCAGTACGTCGGACAGAGGCGCCATGATGGGCATTACCACGTTGGCCTGCGCCGAGCCGGAGGGAATGGGGATGTTGATGATGGCATTGGCGATGAACATTCCAATGGCGGCAAGGGGCTTGGGCAAGTATCCCAGGGGCAGGGAGATATAGTAGACGATGGTGTCAATGACGTGGCCGTTAGACAAAATTGATGTGATGAGAACGCAGATGATAATGATTTGGACGGTGCTCACCATGGACTGGCCGCCCCTGGTAAAGGCCTTAAAGGCCTCGTCCAATGGCTTGCGGACAAGAGCGGTGCTGACAAGGGCGACGATAAAGAAAATACCGGCCATTTCAGAGGGGCCATACCCCCAGAGCTTGCTGCCGAAAGCGAAAAACACGACGCCGCCAACAAACAGAACAAAGATAATGCCATGGCGGAGATTGAAAGATTGACCTTCGAAGCTGTTGTTGGATCCGATGTTCAGATCATAAATGCTCTGATTGCCCATGACGCTCTTAGCGGGATTTTTGCGAATCCGAATGCAGTACCATGTCATATAGGCAGCGACGATTGCGACAAAGATAATTGACATAACGGTTCTGAGGCCAAAGCCGGAAAACTGGGGAATACCGGCGATTGTCTGAGCCGTTGCAGTGGTAGAGACGTTGATAGGAGAAGCCATAAAGCCAATCCACGGTCCCAGGTAGGCCAACCCGACGGCGACTGTATTATCCAGCTTTAATTTTTTGCAGAGCATAACGGTAATGGGAACAAGCGTAATGGCGGTGCTGATGAATACAGTGGCTGCGCCGCAGATTCCAAGCAGGCAGCAGAGCACAGGAATGATGAGAACGGTTTTGTCACCGAATTTTTTGATGGCGGCGTCGAATACGAGGTCAAAGGCGCCGGTCTCCGTAATCATGCCGACGGCACCGCCAAAGATAAGCATGGAAAAAATCAGGGTGCCGCTGGACGCGACGGCGTTAGACACCATGGTGAGAATTTCAGAAAAAATATTGACATAGGTCTTATCAATAAAATGGAAAGAATTAGGATCTACAATCCCATCGACTCTCGTATATTCGCCCGAGGGAATGATAAAGGAGAGAACATAAAAGCCCAGGATAATAAAGAGAATCAAAATAAAGGGATTGAGTGTTGATTTCTGCTTTTTATCAGCCAGCGTGGCGGTCGTGTGATTGCTCATAAGCCCTTCCTCTCTTTGCAAGCAATTGTTATTTTGATAGGACTAGAATTGTGCCAAAAGAGCTAAAACAGCCTGAAGTGTGGAATAGGCCCCAAAGGCGAGCGCAGATTCATCGATATCCCATTTGGGGTTGTGGTTGACTTCGCCGCAGCCGAGGGACTCATTTCCGATCCCGACCATGGCCATCATTCCCTTGCCGCCGCACATGCGGATATAGTTTGTAAAGGGGTCGGAGCCGGACTGCATTTCAATGGAGCCGAGGCATTGCGGCCCGATATTTTTGCTCAGCGCCTCTGTGACAATGGCGCTCATTCCAGCGTCGTTGACCAGAGGATAGCTGAGATACTCAAAGGTATGCTTTGCCTCACAGCGGTGGGCGGCTGCAATGTGACTGACAATCTCCTTCAGCCTGCCGTAGGCAAATTCTCCCCGTTCCCGATTAAAAAAGCGCATGGTACCGCCGAAGGATGCCTCGTCCGGGATAGAATTTCTGGAGGTGCCGCCTTCGATGTGCCCGACCGTGAGGGACATCGGCTCAATTGCAGAGCGGTCGCGGGCGATGATCATGTTTAGCTGCGTAATGATATCGCAGGCGCAGAGAATGGGATCAAGCCCCTTGTGAGGCATAGCGCCGTGGGTGGCCTTTCCGACAATGGTGTATTCGAAGGCGCCGACGCCGGCCATGCGCGGACCGGCCTCCACGGAGATTTGACCGGCGTTCAGGGAAGGCCACACATGGACTGCATAGGCGCAATCCACATGATATTTCTCCAGAGCCTTGAGAACGTCCCACACACCCCTGCCGTTTTCCTCTGCGGGCTCAAAGCAAAACAGAATCCGTCCGGAAAAATTACGAGAGGCAGACAGCTCTTTCATAACAGCCAGCATCATGGCTACATGGGCGTCGTGTCCGCAGAGGTGGCCGGCGTTAGGAACTTTGGAACAGCAGGTTTTAGGCCCCTTTAAATTGTTGGGGTCCTCCTGAATAGGGAGTGCATCCATATCTGCGCGCAGCGCAATGGTCCGCTGAGCGCCGTTCTGCTCTGTACCGTCCAGGACGGCAATAATGCCATAATTCCCTACTCTCTCGTAGGAAAGTCCGCACGCCTCGACCTCTTTTAAAATAAGCGCGCAGGTCTGTTTCTCCTCAAATGCAATTTCGGGGTTTTCATGGAGGTATCGCCGCGTGGAGATGATGAAATCTTCGTATTTTGCCCGGAAAGTGTCTAAGCTCATAATGAAGTCCCTCCGTTCGGTTTCTGTTGGAATTCACAAATTACCTCAACGTTATCTGTGTACTACGACCTTTCGCATTGCGTAATGGAAGACTTTGCTTTGACTGCGAGCAGTGTTGGCGGTTCTGTCCGAACTTATTATGGTCTGATACAAGCTTGTATGGATTCATTATAAGTAAGATGGGTTAAAAATGCAATAAAAAATATTATAATGAGAAAAATTTATATTAATTAACAAAAATGCTGTTTTAAATTGGGCAAAACGACTGTAATGCGTTGATAATTCCTCAAAAACTTGATATATTTACCAAGCAATAAAATGAAAATGCGCATTGTTTTGCTTGTAAATTGTTAAAACTTATTATAATATTAAATACAACAAGACGCGGACTGTTTCCGTTTGACGGACAGATTTGTGGCACATTATTGAAGAGGGACAATCAAGTGCCGCCGCCTTAACATTTAAAATAATCCCCGGCGCAGGCTGGAGACCTGCGCCGGGGGCATCTCTTCGAGGACTGTTTCTTTTATTGTGAGTTCGCTTCGAGCTGCGGCGAAAATGGAGAAGAGGTGTGACATGGTCCGTGTCAGCGGTCACATTGTCTGCGGGAGAACGCATCCTTCTCGGGCGGCTGCCTGGTGACTATACCACGGCGATTGCCTCGATCTCCACTAAGGCGTCCATTGGAAGCCGGGCCACCTCGAAGGCGGACCGGGCGGGAGGAGCAGAACAAAAGAAGGAGGCGTACTCCTCGTTCATGGCGGAAAAGTCATCCATGCTTTTTAAAAATACCGTGGTTTTGATGACGTTGGACAGATCAGCGCCGGCTTCGCTGAGGATTGCCCGCAGGTTTGTCAGTGATTGCCGGGTTTGGGCGCGGATGCCGCCCTGTGCAAACTGGCCGGTAGCGGGGTCTATTGGGAGCTGACCGGATATGCAGATGATGTTGCCTGAGGCCGAAATCCCGTGCGAATAGGGTCCAACGGCGGCTGGGGCGTTGGGAGAAGACAGAATCTGTTTGGTCATAGCCATAGAGCTCAACCCTTTCTCAAAAAGTATTGGAGATAGTATAACACAAAATTTTTGCTTTGTTAAGAAAAAATTATTATAAATAATTTTTATTTTAAATTGTAATTCTAATTGAAATCCAGTATAATAATAAAAATGATAAATGCTTGGAGATGGCTATGGAAAAAGAATTGGAAATATATGCTGAACTGGTACATTTTCTTGGAAACGTATGCCCCCGGCACTGGGAGATTGTGCTGCAGGACGTGAGTACACAGTCCATTGTGGCCATTGTAAATGGGCATGTCAGCGGCCGGCAGGTGGGTGATCCGCTGACTGACCATGCACTGCGCATTATATCGGAGGAGACCTGGAAGAGGGAGCCTTACCATGTCAATTATGAAGGACGCACCAAGGATGGCAGGCGCCTGCGCTCCTCCACGTGGTTTATCCGGAAGGAAAGCGTTCTGCTGGGGATGCTGTGCGTCAATGTTGACGTCCAGGCGTATGAATCATTGGGGAGAAGTGTGCTCGCACTCGGCGGGCTTTCTCCGGAAGAGATTTGGGAGTGCCCGCAGCAGGCTGCTCCCGTAGAGAGATTTCACCGGAATGTAAGCGATATGACCCACGCGATCATATCTGATCTGGTTTCCAATGTATCCGCAGACCGGCTGACACAGGAGGAGAAAATTGCTGTGGTGGAGGAATTGGATCGCCGCGGAACATTTTTGATCAAGGGAGCGGTGAGCGATGTAGCAGCTCAGCTCGCCTGTTCAGAGGCCAGTATTTATCGGTATCTGTCAATGGTGAATAAGCGCGAGAACCGCTGAGGACCGCATTCCGGCAGCGGTGGAGATGCCTGCGCCACGCCCTTTGTGAAGCGGCATGGGCCGGGGGCGAAGGCTCTGAGAAGCGCGGGGGATTGCGGAACGTGCGGATGAAAAAGCTATGGAGAATTGCTGAAAAGGCAATTCTCCATAGCTTTTTCGCAAAACGAAAGCCTGACTGCGTCCGAGCGCGCCGCTTCAGAAGAGGCTCTGATGCAGCGGGGAAGCGCTAAAGCGCCAAGAGCATCACTGCGGTGCCTACAAAGACCCAGATGATAGAGATAGGAATGCCCGGCTTGGGCAGATCCCGCATGGAGTAGTATCCGGAGGAGTAGGTAAGGGCGAAGACCGGGTCAAAGGGCAGGATGAGGGCGCAGTTGACAGCGTAGGCCAGGGGCAGCACCAGGGTGGCCACCGGCAGACCCATGGTGGGGGCAAAGAGGGCCACAATGGGCACAAAGACCGAGACCATGGAGGGGTTGACCGGGATCAGAATGTGCATGAAGATGGCGAAGAAGACGATCATACCGATCATGAGGATAGGACTGGTGGAGGTGAAGGGGGCCAGAACGGTGTTGGCAATCCAGGCCGCCGCGCCGGTCTGGAAGATGGCCATTGCCAGTCCGGTGGAGCCGCAGATCAGCATCAGTACATTCCAGTTAATGGCTTTATTGAAGCTCTTGCCGTCCAGAATATCCAGTTTAGGGATGAAGAAAACGCCGCAGGCCACCATGGCGGAGACGGGCATGGCGATGTCGGTGAGGAACCAGGAGGCGATGAGCAGGGCGAAGATAACGATGAAGGCCCACTCTTTAAAGGACATCTTGCCCAGGGACTGATACTCGGCCTCCAGGTCGGCGCTCTTGAGAATTTCCACTTCAGGCTTGAAGATCTTTACCACAACCAGATAGGCCAGAGGAGTCAGGATGATGGCCAGAGGGGCGCCGTAGGTGAACCACTGGCCGAAGGTGATGGCCTGGCCGCTGATCTCGGCGGCCAGGGCCATGGCCTGATAGTTGGGCAGGGCGCCGGCAGGGGTGGCGCAGCCGCCGATGGAGATGGCGATAGGCACACCGATGAGGCAGGCCTTGGCGAAATTGCTCTTGCCGGGCTGCATGTCATTGGCCTTGAAAATCTTGATGAGCAGCGGCACCATCATGGCTGACAGGGCCAGATTGGCGATGACAAAGGAGATGAGGGAGGTGACGCACATCAGCAAAAACAGCAGGCGCTTGGGCCGGTTCTTGGCGATTTTCAACAGTCCCAGCACCACGCGGTTGCCCAGCCCGGTCTCCAGCAGGGCCTGACCGATGAGGAAGCAGGCTACGCTGAAGAAAAAGGTGGTGGGCATGAAGTTGGCCGCCATGGCGTTGGGGTTTACCGTCCCAACAATGGGCTGGAGCACGGTGAAAAGCAGCGCGGTTACACCGATGGGCATCACGTCGAAGATCCAGAAGATCAACGCACAGACCATCAGCGCAATGGCTTTTAAGCCGGGTAATCCCAACTCTTCAGGGACCGGGATTGCCGTGATCAAAAAATAGATGACGACAGTGATGATGACAATGGCCAGGTTTCGGGTGGTAAGTCTGCTCTTGGTACTTGCGGTGAGTTCTGCCATATTCAATTCCTCCTTCTATTCAGTTCGCTGAGTTCCCTCTCTCTATGGTACCGCGCAAAAACATATACCTAAATGAGGTACAGGTTTTGACGGTTGCATTATACATGCTTTTGACTACACACGCAATAAAAAAGGGTGTAGAAAATAAAAATTGTACAATATATATAAAAAACTTGCCCTGCTTTGTGGGAAAGCGATATTTTTCTTTTTGTGTTGTATCTAAAGAATACTTGTGATAAAATGCTGATGAATACCCGCGACCCGCGGTGTTCAGGAAAGGGGAGAAATACTGTGGGCAGAGTAGCGATTGTTGGCTTCGGCTGTGCCGGTTACCACGCCGCACGGGCGCTCAGCATCCGCTGTCCGGGAGAGGAAATACACGTTTATTCCACCACGGACGAGGGGCCGAGCAATCCGATGCTGACCACTTATTATGCTTCGGGTCGTATTGCCAGGGAGGCGCTTTTTCCCTTTGGAAGCAGGGAACAGGTATTCAGGGAGCTGGGGATCCGGCTCTTTGCCAACACGCCGGTTGTAAGGCTGCGGGCTGACGAAAGAGCGCTGATACTGGAGAACGGCACCGCGCGGCAGTACGACGATATCGTGATTGCCACCGGGGCCAGAGCCCTGATTCCGCCGATTCCCGGTCTCCCGGAGCAGGGCGTCTACGCTATGCGGACCGTAGAAGATGCGGAGAAACTGCATTTCGCCTTGGAGAACGGGCTTATTTCCTCCGCCCTGGTAGTGGGGGCGTCCATGGTGGGCATCAAGGTGGTGGAGGCGCTGCGGAACCGCGGTATTCCGGTGGCCCTGGCCGACCTGGCCGATCGGATCTTCCCTCTGGCTGCACTGCCGGAGGTTTCGGAGGAGATTCACGGCAGGCTCCGCAGCAGGGGGGTGCAGCTTCTGTTTGGAAGAGCCCTTTCTTCGCTGGAGCGGACAAAAACGGGGATTACGGCCCACTTTGCCGACGGTTCGGCGTATACCGGCGGAGCCGTATTCTTCTGCATGGGAACCCGCCCCTGCCTGGAGCTGGTGGATCGGGAGGAACTGGAGGTCGGCCGGGCCCTGAAGGTAGACGACCATATGAGGACCAGCATGCCCCATATCTATGCAGCAGGGGACTGCTGTGAGACGCGGGAACTGGTCACAGGCAATTCCATGTCCGTAGGACTATGGGCAAACGCCGCGATGCAGGGGGAGACGGCGGGAGCCAATATTGCCGGCAATGACAGCAGGTATCAGGGAAATCTCATCCATAACATTACCCATTACTGGGACACGGACTTTATCGGCCTGGGGGACAACCGGGCCCAGGGCGAGCGCCTGACCTACACCCACCCCGCCGGATGGCGGTTTGACGCCGTGGTGAGGGACGGACGGCCCGTGTGCATCAATATTCTGGACAACCGCACCCTCTCGGGACCGGCCAAGGCCCTCCTCATCAAGCGCCTGACCGCCCCGGAGGAGCCCATGGGCCCGGTGGCCCGTCTTACTTTGCAGCGCAGCGGCCTGCCCGGCCGCATCATCGCCGCAGTTGGAGGTTTTGAGCATGACGGAACTGGAGCGTAAAATCGCCGCCAAAATTCCCGGCCCGGACACCGGGATTACCATTAAGCGCACCATGTGCGACATCTGCACGCCGCTGTGCCATTGCGGCATCGACGCCTATGTGAAGGACGGCAGGGTGATCAAGATCGAGGGAACCAAGGGGCACCCCATGAACGACGGCGTCCTGTGCACCAAGGGCTCCTGCAACCGGAACTACATCTACCGGGAGGACCGGATCCGCACGCCCCTCAAACGGGTGGGCCCCCGGGGGAGCGGGGAGTTCGCGCCCATCTCCTGGGACGAGGCCTACGACCTCATCGCCGAAAAGCTGCTGGGCGTCAGGGAGAAGTACGGCCCCAACGCCGTGGCCTTCTACACCGGCTATACCAAGTGGTACCGCTTCATGCTCCAGCGCTTTGCCCATGTGTTCGGCAGCGTCAACTACGGCACCGAGTCCAGCGCCTGCTTCACGGCCAGCCGCATGGCCTGGCTCACCAACACCGGGAAATTCGCCCGGCCCGACATGCCGGCGGCCAAGCTCTTTGTGGGCTGGGGCAGCGCCACCCACTACTCCCGCTGGAACGTGGCCAACGGGGTGGACGCCTTCAAGCGCCGGGGGGGAAAGGTACTGTGCGTGGATCCCCGGATCACCCCGGGCGTCCAGCGCAACGCCGATCTCCACCTGCGGGTGAAGCCGGGCACCGACGGCCTTCTGGCCAACTGCATCGCCGGCATTATCATCCGCAACGGCTGGCATGACAAGGCGTACATTGAGAAGTACGTCCACGGCTTCGAGCCCTACGCGGCCTATGTGACCGCCCTGGACGTGGAGGAGACCAGCCGGATCACCGGGGTGCCCGCCGCCGACATCGAGGCCGCCGCCCATATGATCGCCACCATCAAGCCCATGTCGGTGGAGAACAACCCCACCTCCATCATCCACCAGACCAACGGCTTCCAGACCGCCCGGGCTATCTTCGCCCTCACCGCCATCACCGGCAACTACAACACGCCGGGCGGCAACCAGCCGCTGGACTTCACCTTCTGCGAGCAGGGGGCGGGCTTCCACACCGGGGACGAGGAGTTCGCCGTGGAGCGGGCCCCCGCCGACTTTGACACCGCCCGCATCGGCGCCAAGCGCTTCCCTGTGTGGAGCAGGCTGGTCACGCAGATGCAGGCCTGCGACATGGCCCGCCAGATTCTGGAGGGGGATCCCTATCCGGTGCGGGCCATCTACGCCCACGGCATGAACCACCGCATCTTCACCGATCCGGACTACTTGGTCAGGGCCATCGACACCCTGGACTTCTTTGTGGACGTGGATCTCTTCCTTACCGACACGGCCAAGCTGGCCGACGTGGTGCTCCCCGCCTGCTCCTCTTTCGAGCGGGAGGAGTTCAAGGTCTATCCCGGCGGCTTCGCGGCCTACTACACGCCGGTAATCGAGCCCCTGTACGAGTCCCGCAGCGACGCCAGGATCCTCCAGGATCTCACCGTCCGGATGGGGCTGGACGATCCCTATCTGTCCGCGGGCTACCGGGCGTGCATTAAGCACGTGCTGGAGGGCAGCGGCGTCTCGGTGGAGGCGCTGATCGCCTCCGACCTGCCGGTGAAGGTGGCCAATCCGGGCCCGCCCAAGCCCCACGCCTATCTGGACCGGGGGTGCGACACCGCCTCGGGAAAGATCGAGCTCTACTCCGAGCTCATCGCCTCCTGCGATCCCGCCCTGGGGCTGGAGCCCCTGCCCAAATACGATGAGCCGGCCCATCGGCCCGACGAGGCCTATCCCTTTATTCTCCAGACCGGCGTGCGCGTGCCAAACGCCCTCCACAGCCGGCTCCACAAGGTGCCCTGGGCCAGGGCACTGCGGCCGGAGCCGGCCGCCGACATCAGCATGGAGGATGCGGCCCGCCTGGGAATCGAGGCGGGGGACGACATCTGTCTGTACAGCGGCGAGGGCTCTATCTGCGTCAAGGCCAATCCCACCTCCATGGTGGCCCCCGGGCAGGTCTTCATGTATCACGCCTACGCCGAGGCCGATGCGGCGTCCCTGATCTCCGCCGGGGATCTGGATCCCTATTCCGGATTCCCGGGCTTTAAATCGGCTGTCTGCAATATCCGAAAGCTGTGAGAGGAGGAGCGGCCATGAAGATGATTTTTGACCTGGATATGGATAAATGCGTGGCCTGCGGCGCCTGCGCCGTGGCCTGCATGGACCAGAACGATATTCACCCCGAGGCGGGAGAGGAGCTCTTTCGTACGGTGGGAATTGTAGAGCCTGTATCACAGGGGAGGGCGCTGGGCTTTCTCTCTCTGGGGTGTATGCACTGTGCCGACGCCCCCTGCATTGCAGCCTGTCCCACCGGCTGCCTGAGAAAGGACGGGATGGGGCTCACCGTCTATGACAACAGCCTGTGCATTGGCTGCCACAGCTGTGCCATGGCCTGCCCCTTCGGGGCCCCCACCTTCACCGCAGCCGGCAAGATGCGTAAATGCGACGGCTGTCAGGTCCGGCAGGAAAACGGGCTGGAGCCCGCCTGTGTCCGTATTTGTCCCACAAAGGCGCTTACCTGCCGCCCGGAGGAGGAATATGTGGCCGACAAGCGGAGCGCCTCCATGCGCAGAGCGCTTTCCGGAAGCTGAGGCGTGTTGCAGGATGAGTTGCAAAATTCGCTGATATATGATATCCTCAAGCCATCACAAGGGAAAGCAGGGTGTCATGCCGATGGCTGCGATATTTGAAAAGGCGATGAACAATACGTTGTACCAAGACGTGGTGGCTCAGATCTGTGAGATGATTCTGGCGGGCAGCATCAGAAAGGGGGAGCTGCTCCCGTCTGAGTCCAAGCTGTGCACCCAGTTTCAAGTCAGCCGCACGACGGTGCGTGAGGCGCTGAAGATCCTGGCTCAGAGGAAGATCATACAGACCATCCGGGGCAAGGGGTCGATTGTGATCTCGGATAACTTCAGTTACCTCAATGAAGGAATGCGGGCCAAAATTCAGCAGTACGAGAGCAACTTTGAGTATGCAACACAGGCCCGCCAGCTCCTGGAGCCCCAAATTGCCGCCTTGGCCGCGCGGATCGCCACGAAAAAGGATGTGGAGGATCTGGAGGGTATTATTCACATGTGCGATGTGAAGGAGCGGGATGGCACCTTGACCACGGAGGACCTGCGGACCTTTCATTTTCGGGTGGCTGATATCACACGAAATCCTGTGCTGATTTCAATGGTGGAGTTGCTGATCTCCATGTGCGACGCGCCGCCGGAGACCAGCCTGCAGGTGCCCAATCCCACCAAACCGTCCCGCCAGACCATCATGGTGGGGCATGAGATGGTTTTGGAGGCAATCCGCAGCCATAGTGAAGAAGACGCCTACTTTTATATGAAGGAAAACCTCAAGCACTTCCATGACAATTGCCTGACGGAGTATTGAACCCGGGCTTTAAAAAGACGCCACATAAACAGACAAAGAGGCGGCTCTGATCGTTGTATCAGAGCCGCCTCTCTTTTTTGTTGGGAAAATACGAAGGAGATGGAAGCTTTGGCGCGCTGTTGTCCTGCTCGTCCAGCTCAAGGAACTTAAAACCGATCAGAAGCTTGAGACGTACCTCCGGGTCGTCCAGGGAGGCGCCGATGAGCTCCTCCATGCGGTTGATATGATACAGCACCGTATTGCGGTGCATATGGAGCCTGGCGCAAGTCTCGGTGGCATGGCGCTCACACTGCAGATAGGTGTGGAGAATGCGCAGGTAGGGAACCTTGTGCTTTTGCTCATAATCCCTCAAGGCCAGCATGGACTGGTAAGAGAAAGTGTTGTAGGCGCCGTCCGGGAACTGAGAGATCCAGCTTGTAATTTGGCTGAACAGTGCATAGTCCTCAAAATAGAAAAACCTCTTATAGTCAGGCAGGGCGGTAAAGGCGGCGCATTGTTTTAACCGGGTGCCCAGCTGGATGACCAGGAAGGTCTGTCGATAGGCATCCGGCAACATCAAAAGGGAGGAGAAGTGGGCACTGACGCCACAGGCCACCATAAGGTCTCCGACGATATGGTCTATTTCGGACTGCCATTCGTTTGGTGCAGGTGTGTCTGCCTTGTCATGCTGCTGAAGGATCAAAATGTACTGATTGTAAGAGAGCACATGTGCACCGGGCCACAGCTCCGAGAGGGAGCGGATCAGAAGGTTGAGGGGAAGATTATGGGTGTCGCCGAAGGTGAGCAGAGAGAGGGTGTAGTCACCCTGGAAGGACAGCCCTACATAAGCTGCGCGGTCTTGGATTTCCCCCCTGCCGCCTGCCTTCTGATCCAGAATATCGCAGATCAGCGACTGGATAGGTCCGTCTTCCCACTGGAAAGGATAGTATCGGTCAATGTATACCTGCAGATTGCTCATCAGTATTTTGAAAAGATCGATCAACCCGTCTGAAAGAGGCCTTGCACAGCAGTTCATGACGGCGACAGCTGAGTAACCGTCCCGACAGCGAAAAATTTTGTGTACAGTTACATATCTGGAAATGGCGAAATCCTTGTGAATAAGGATTTCGTCGGTTCTTTTATACTGCTCCAGGCGGCGGTGCTGAATAAGCTGCTCTACAGTCTCCCGGGGATGGTATCCGCGCTGAATCAAAGCGTTGGTAACAGGCTCATCGGTCTTTACATGCTTGGTATATGCCAGCAGCTTGAAGGTGGAGTCCATTACCGTGATGCTGTTTCCGATGATGGGTTCGCTCATTGTGATAAGCGCCTGGATTCCCTCGTCTGCTGCGATGGAACGGTGCATGTCAGTGAGCCATTTATTGATGCGCATGAAGACACGCTGTACCTCGTTAAAAAGCTCCCGTACCTCCAGATTGCGCTCCACGATGATGATGCCTGCCATAGTCTCGGGTGTCTCTCGTTCGTCTACCATTCGATCGCGAATGCAAAGAAAATAGAGACCTGAAGTTCGATTCGGTACGGACAGAGCTTCAGACAGAGCGCAGATCAGGAGCTTTTGGCCAGATAGATCAGAGCCGTGGGAGGCCAGGAGCTCGATGCATTCAAAAGATGGGTTAACGCCTTTTTTGACGTAGCTTTCGCATGTATATCCCAGCTCGTCTAAGATTATCTTCAGCGTTATCTGCATTGCGGTACCCCCTATTTGGTTAAAACTAGAATTCCCAGAGCGGAAAGTAAAATACCTGGCGGGATAAATTTGTCAAAAGACTCTATATCATGAAAAAAATTTAAAAAATTAAGTAAGAAAAAAATAAATTTCATTTCTGGAAGCGGATTTTAGGTGATCGCGGGCTATATGCCGGGGATAGAGCGTCAAAGCGTGATGGATATGCACAAAAGACTGGCAATTTAATATGAAATTAGATAGAAGAAAATATGTTGTACATTATATACAACAAAATGCCGCGATTGAGCAGGAAGCTGTGTCTGTTTTGTAGAGGATACAGCTGTTTGAACGCACGGTAAAAGAGACTATAGACAAAAATTATATAAAGGGTACAGATATTATAAAAACCAATAAAGTGACAAAAGAGACGTATAAAAGATCGGAGACCTGTCCGATGCGTACCGGCCAACCGGGATGCTATACTCTTGACACCGCTGAGACAGGAGGGACTTCCGCCGTGCCCTGTTGACTGCAAAAAAAGAAAAGGAGGGATTACAGTATGGTGCCATTTAAGGAGAGTAAGGTTGACGTTCTGATTTGCGGAGCGGGAAGCGCCGGTACCAACGCGGCTATTGCAGCGGCCGAGTGCGGCGCATCTGTAAGAGTGATCGACCAAAACAGCTTTTTTGGCGGGACCCTTGTTTCCGGCATTACGGGAGGCTTCTGCGGAATTTACGCGGCAAAAAAGGGTCCTCAGGATATTCCGGAACTGACGGTCGGCGGCGTTGGGCGGCGTATTTTAGAGGAAATGGAGAAGCGCGGCGGACTTTCCCCAATCAGTGTGACACCCATGTTTAACACGAGGCGTTATGACAGCTGTGTACTGCAGTTGGTTTATGACCGGCTTGTCATGGCCTCCGGTGCAAGACCTCTGTTGCACAGCACCATCATAGATGCTGAGGCCAGAGACGGCGTGGTTGAGTTTGTGGAGATTTCCAACAAGTCCGGGCGCGAGCGGATCCATCCCCGCTTCGTTGTCGACGCCACAGGGGATGCGGATATTGTGTACATGACCGGTGGCGAGTACCGCAAAAAGGCAGATGAGCTCCAGCCTGCCTCGTTTAACTTCCGAGTCTCCGGTGTAGACGCGTCCTGTCCCATTCCAAACCTGCCCCAGTTGGAAAAGGAAATCGCAGAGATTAAGAGCAAAATCGGGAATCTCGGGTTTTCCAGAGAGGATCCCATGTTTCTGCAGGCGCCGGATTACGGCAGGGAGACGGTCTGCTGTTTTTCCAGAATCGCAGTGGATGCCACCGACGCTGAGGCTCTGACAGCTGCTGAAATCGCCGGTCGTGCAGAGGTAATACCCACACTGGCGTTCATCCAGGAACATTTCCCGGCTTTCCAGAACGCTCATCTCTCCGGCCTCCCCTCTCATATCGGCGTGCGGGAGACGAGAGTCATTGTGGGAGAGGACATCCTGACCAAGGAGGACGTGGTAGAGGGACGGCGCAGGACAGATGGGATTGGGCGCTGCGGCTGGCCGGTAGAACGGCACATTGCGGGCAGGCCTAAGTCTGAATTGATCCCTGTCAGCGGCGAAGCAATGTACTATGATATCCCCTTCGGTGCAATGATTCCCAAAGGATATCACAATCTACTTGTGGCGGGACGTGCAGTCAGTTCAGATCGCAGCGCGAACGCCTCGGTTCGGGTATTCGGGCCCTGTGCTGAAATGGGACAGGCTGCGGGAACCGCCGCCTATCTGTTTGTTAAGAATGGGTGCCGATCGGTGCGGCAGCTTGACATACAGCAGCTGAGAGAGACACTTGTACAGAATGGAGCCCTTGTATAGCGAGGTGCCCTCAAAAAATGGAATCTGATTTGTCGGAGCCTACGCGAGACTCAGGAATGAAGCACCGGCCGAATTGTTACAAGGCATATAGAAACGCTTCCCGGGAAAGACAATACAGTGCTCAGGAAGAGAAGCTATCAAAGCGAGTTAGATGCCGCACGTACATACGGAACAGCATACAGCGGCGTCTGCGTCAATTGAGAGAGGTGTAAAAAGTGAATTTTCTAAAAAACTACAAGCATTATCTCATTGCGCTGATTCTATTGCTCCTGATTAAATTCTGTGTCCCAGCGGCAAATGGCCTGACCGATTTGGGCGTGAACATTCTGGCGCTAATGGTCCCAATTCTGTACCTGTGGCTCACTATCGGTACCGATTGGGTCAGCCTTCTGGCACTGGCCGGCGTTGCGATCTCAGGGGCCATGACACCCAACGCTGTCTATGCAGGTTCCCTTGGCAACTCAACTATTATGATCATTATCTCCTGCATGGTACTCAATGCAGTGCTCGCCGAGACAGGAGTCATCAAGCATCTGGCCTCCTGGTTCCTGACCAGGAATATCGTCAAAGGGCGGCCCTATGTCTTCATGGCCATGTTCCTGCTGGGGGTTACGCTGATCGGACTGGTTATGAATGTCACTACCATGTGTGTGACCTTTATCGCCTTTGTCGTAGGTATCTGCGATGAGATTGGCTATAAAAAGGGCACGCCCTTCTATACGGCCCTGATTCTCGGACTGTTCTGGATGTCTAATGTGACCAACGGGGCCAGCCCTATCTCTCACTCGCTGCCGCTGCTTATGATCGGCACGGCAAAAGGGGCCGGAATTGAGATCAGTTACTCTCAGTATCTCGCTATTGGCCTTCCGTTCACTGCCGTTATGTATGTGCTGGCAGTTGTGGTCATCTGCTTAATTTGGAAGCCCAACGCCGATCTGTTTAAAAATTACGATGTTGAGGCCGCTAAAGCCCGCCGCGAGCCGCTCAGCAAGGCTGGCATCATCGCCTCGGTCGTCTTCATCATCGTCGTGCTGACCTGGATCATTCCCGACCTCTTTCCTACTCTCCTCCCAGCACCGGTGCAGAGTGCGCTCAAGACCTGGGGCCCGACCATTCCAACCATCATCGGCGCCAGCTTCCTCTGTATCGTCAAGGTGGACAACAAGCCAGTAGGCAGCTTTCCCAAAATGATCAAGTCTGTGCCGCTGAGCCTGCTGATCTTCTGTGGCGCGGTCGTGGTTTTCGGCAGTATCTTCAACGCAGAAGACGCGGGTATCTCCGTGGCGCTGAACAATGTGCTTACCCCCATTACCAGCAACCTATCTCCGTTCATCCTCTGCGCCATCGCCTACTTCCTCTGCCTGGTGTTGACTAATTTTGTATCCAACACGGTTGCCATGATCCTGTTTTTCAGCATCTGTATCCCAGCACTGGCGGGGACGTCGGTGAGTACAGTGGCGGTTACCATAACGCTGTGCATCATCGCTAACTTTGCGTCTCTGGTACCCTCAGCCGCAGTGACGGCGCCGCTGTTCTTCGGGGACGGCCACATCACAGTGAAGAATGCGCTGAAGTGGAACCTTGTCATGATCGGCCTTGCATTCCTGGTATCGATTTTTATCGTCTATCCTCTGGGAAATCTCCTGCTCTAACAGCGGGAATCTCTACTCGATTTAAAGGCACTTCGGCCGGTGCCCTCCTGAGAAAGCGCAGGCTGCCCACAGCCTCCTGCAAAGCGCAAATTTGGTAGAAAAGGGGAGATCCCATGCGACTGAAACGAAGATATGTTGATATCAAACGCGTGATATTTGACCATTGCTCTTACATTCAGGACGGTGTGCTCCACGTCTGCAGAGGCGACTTGGAACAGCTTGCCTCTGACCATGCGTTTTCCAAAGTGGAGTTCGACTTGGCGGAGCCAGGTACCGAGTGCCGTCTGATGAACGTCTCTGACGTGGTCCAGCCGACTGTGCGGCTGGGCCGCGAGGATGCTACATTTCCCGGTGTTTCCGGTACCATCGGTATCGCGGGGGACGGGATTTCACTGAACCTGCGCAATGTCTTGGTGACGGAAATTTTAGAGGTCCCGGTGACAATCGGCTGCTTTCTGGATATGTGGGGACCGGCCGCGGAGTACAGCGACCTGAGTAAGTCCAACCACATTACCATAGATGCAGTTCCAGCGGAGCATGTCAGTGAGATGGATTACCAGAAGGCCCTGCACTGCGCCTCCAAGCGGGTGGCCCGCTTCCTGGCCGAGTTGGCAAAGGATCAGGAGCCTGACGAGGAGGTTACGTTTACCTTGGAACGGGAGAGGCTGGAGGGGTTGCCCAAGGTGGCCTACCTCTGCGGAGTATTCTGCCAGGCACCTATGACCGACACGACGATCTATGGAGAGAGCATGCAGTCCTCCATGCCGGTACTGGTCCATCCCAATGAGGTGCTGGACGGAGCGGTTACAGACCGCAACTACGGCAACCTGCTTAATGCGGATCCCACCTGTGTCTGGCAGAATCACCCGGTCATTATGGAGCTCTACCGGCGCCATGGCGTGGATCTCAACTTTGCCGGCGTGGTACTGGTCAATACCCCTCACACCGTCGAATGGAAACGGAGAAACGCCTTGATGGCCGCCAGTATGATCAAGCATCACATGGGGGCCGACTGCTGCATCATTACCAAGGAGGGCGGAGGAAACGCCCAGATTGACTCTGCCATTGCTCTGGAAGCGCTGGAGCGGGACTACAAGGTAAAATGTACGCTGATTCTTACCGAGTTCGTATCGATGAACAACGCCTCCAGAGAGCAACTGCTCTTCTCCACGGATGCCGCAGACGCCATGGTCTCCACTGGCTGCGTCATGCCCGTGGAGGTTCCAGTGTGCGGCCGGGTCATCGGACACACGCCCATTGCTCCCGCCCCCGGGTTTACCAAGGGAAATGTGGTTCCTCAAGAGAGCTTTATCCATCGAAACCGCGCGATCCGGGGTGCGCTGAGCCAGCTCGGATGGTCGTGGTACGGCTCAAAAAAATTTTAGGGAGGGAGCGCCATGACAAAAAAGCTCCGCGTGGTACATTACATCAACCAATTTTTTGCTCAGTTGGGCGGCGAAGATACCGCCAGCATTGGCATCCAAGTCTTTGAGAAGCCTATGGGGCCGGGCATTGGCATCGGTCAGGAACTGGGAGAGCGGGGGGAAATCGTTGCAACAATTGTCTGCGGGGACAACCATATCGCTGAGCACCTGGAAGCAGTGACGGCCGAGATCCTGGAAATCATAAAAACGTATAAGCCGGACCTGTTCTTTGCCGGCCCCGCATTCAACGCCGGACGGTATGGGGTGGCCTGTGGGTCGCTGTGCGCGGCGGTAAAAAAAGAACTGGGAATTCCGGCGGTAACAGGCATGTATCAGGAGAATCCTGGTGTTGAGATATTCAAGTCCGATCTGTTTATTCTCAAAACGGGAGACAACGCCCGGAAGATGAAGCTGGACACCCGGCGGATGGTGGACTTTGCCCTTAAGCTCTATGAAAACCGGGTGGAAGGAAATCCGGAGGAGGAGGAGTTTTACGAGCGGGGCTGGATGAAGGCCGTCAAACTGGAGAAAATGGCTTCTCAGCGGGCGGCAGACATGCTTCTGGACAAGTATTACGGCAGACCGTATTTCTCTGAAATCTATTTGCCTGAGAAGGATGAAGTAGAAAAGCCGGCCCCGATAAAGGATCTTTCGACAGCTGAAATTGTATTCATTACGGATGGCGGACTGTATCCAGCGGATAATCCGGACAAAATGGCTCCCGCCAGTTCCAAGACCTTTCATGCCTATTCTGTCGGAGGAAAGGATTTTCTGAAAAAAGAAGATTATACGATTATTCACAACGGATACGATACAAGCTTTCTGCTGGAGGACCCCAACCGTATCGTCCCTGTGGACGCCATGCGAGTTCTGGAGAAGGAGGGGGTAGCCAGGATGCATAACGCTTTCCTGTCTACCACAGGCCTTACCACCAATGTTACAAACAGCACCGCCATCGGCAGGGGAATGGCTGCATACATCAAGAGTCATGCAATCGATGCCGCCATTCTCACCTCCACCTGAGGGACTTCCACTCGCTGCGGTGCAGTGATAGCAAAAGAGCTTGAGCGCGATGGAATTCCCGTGGTTCAGTGTTGTAACATGACACCGGTGGCCCATGCGGTCGGCGTCAGCCGGATTATGGAGGCTCCCAGCATCAAGTATCCCTTCGGAAGGCCTTCGGTTCCGCTTCAGGAGGAGAAGGCCGCACGGATCGAAATGCTGCGCAGGGCGCTGAAGTATCTGACGGAATAACAGGTATCCCCGCGCCGGAAGGGTGCATATGTTTCAGCGCCTTTTCCGGTGCCGGGTACCGCATATTGTTATCGCTCAATGCGGAACAGGAGCTTGAAATGGAATTTGTGATAAAAAGCGATAGGATCCCTGTCTGTGGCAGTTATGACGTTATTGTCGCGGGTGGAGGTGTGGCCGGTGTGGCCGCTGCACTCAGCGCATCACGCCTGGGCAAAAGCGTTTTGTTGATTGAGAAGAGCGTCGCCCTGGGTGGCCTGGCTACCATTGGACTTATCAGTCTGTTTGTCCCCATGTGCAACGGCCGCGGAAAACTGATTGAAAAGGGAATGGCCTGGGATTTTTTGCAGCTCTCCATCCGGTATGGCTACGACTCTCTTCCAGAGGAGTGGAAAAACGGTGAGCCTGAATCGCCAACCACAGTCCGGTGCCGCGCCCACTACTCCCCTCAGATTTTTGCCTTTGCCCTCAATGAGGAGATCAGCCGATCTGGTGTGAAGGTTCTCTATGATACTGTTGTCACAGCGCCTATTATGGAGGGCGGCGTCTGTACGGGCCTGATTGTAGAGAACAAGTCAGGCCGCCAGTGCTACAGGGGACGGGTGATCGTCGATGTGACAGGGGACGCGGATATTCTTCACCGAGCTGGCGTTCCCTGTGTACAGGGGCAGAACTACTTTACCTCCATCTATATGAAGACTACCCTTGAGAGCTGTGAGAAGGCGGTTCGTTCCGGCAACATTGGCGACGCCATGTTTTGGACGATGGGCGGCCCCGCCAGCCTCTATGGAAAAAACCACCCGGAGGGGATGCATACCTTTACCGGCACCGATGTGGAGGATATCTCCGAATTTGTGATCCAGAATCAGCTGCTCATCCTGGATAAGATCAGAGATGACCCCCGCACAAGCCGGGATATCGTCACCATGCCTACGATGGCGCAATTCCGAACCACCCGTCATCTCGTGGGGGATTACACGCTGACGACAGACGACGTATTTGAACATTTTCACGACTCGGTAACAGCCATCTGCGATATGGATCAAAGGGACTACCTGTATGAGCTTCCCTACCGTACGATGGTGCGCAGCGGCTATGACAATCTGATTACCGCCGGGCGGAGCATCAGCGCCGAGGGATATGCCTGGGATGTGGCCCGAGTTATTCCACCCGCCATCCTCACCGGGCAGGCCGCAGGCATTGCAGCCTCCATGAAAATCGACCGGAATATCCCCATTGCGGAGATAAACACGGCAGAGCTTCAGCAGACGCTGGCTGATCAGAACGTTATGGTCCACTTCGACGACGGCTTGGTCCCTCCTATTGGAAAAGAGGGGGCTGATGCCCAGGCCAAGGGCGGGCCCAGCGACACGAGTTTTCAGCTCAGTTGAGGCCGCCGCACAGGGTATATCCGGGGAGGCACATATGGAACTGCGCCAATTGATGCATTTTTTGCAGGTGTGCCGCAATAAGAGCTTCAAACGTGCGGCTGAGTCGCTGTTCATCTCTCAGCAGGGGTTGAGCAGCTCCATCAAGCGGCTGGAGGATGAGCTTGGGGCTAAGTTGATTGAACGGCGCCCGTCTGGACCGGTGCTCCTGGAGAACGGCATTTACTTAAAAAACCAGGCGGAAAAAATTGCGGCCATTTTACAGGAGTGCGAGGAGCGCTTTGCCCTCAAACGAGAACCGGCTGTACAGACAACGGTGGCCTGTGCCGGACATGTGATAGGAAGCTTTCCAGACTTCTTTGCACGGCTGCTGGCGGAGAAGAGCGCCTTCCGCTACCGGCTGGTGGAGTGCTCTGCTGCAGAAGGGGAAAAGCTGCTCCTGAGCGGTGAGGCGGATCTCGGCATTTTGCCGGCGCCGTTTGATGTGGTGAGGTTCAGCCCGGTCTGCAAGCTGTTCGAGACGCCCTATGCGGCCGTGGTCGGACAGGGCCATCCGCTGTCAGGAGGGGCACCGGTTCTGCTTTCGCAGCTCAGGCACTATCCGCTGCTGGCCTGCCCGCCGGACTGTGAGCTCCATGGAATTCTGTATGAGGCCTGCCTGTCCGCCGGTTTTGAACCCAATTTTGTACTCCAGAGCAGTGAAGAGGCTGGTATGTTCCGCATGGTGCAGGCTATTCCCAATGGGGTGGGCCTTTGTGCAGCGTGTGCGGCGGAACAGCTGGGGCCCTCCGATCTGACGGTCCTCCCCATTCAAAAGCAGCAGGAAGGGCTCGTGCAGGAGGTATACCTGATAGAGGTACAGGGTAATCAACGCTCTGCTGGCATACAGAATTTTATCAGCGACGCACAGCGGTTTTTTGAGGAGGCCTCGGAGGATGGACCGACGATAAGCCTCCGGAGGCAAAAGCTGGTCTCCGGATTGGGGTAGAGTCTATAGCGGCAGACCTGCCCGCTAGGAAATGATTGTCAGGCGGGTGATTGCGCCGCAATCACCCGCCTGTTACAATCACGACTCGTTGAATTTGCAGTACTGCTCTCGGATGGGCTTTACCTCGTTGACAATATCGTCAATGTCCAAGACCATCTCCATCATGCCGATCTGCTCTTCATATACGGCCGGATCAAACTCCTGCTTGATCTCCGGCTCGCATACATGATAGACCCTGAGTCCCAACGAGACTCCTGTCAACGGACCTGCAAAGGTGGGATCTCCTGCCGTCACCGTTTCAGCGGCCAAGCCGGCAGCCTCCCCTTCAGCTGCGCCCAAAAGGATGACGATGTGCTCGGCGCCGAGTTTGTCGGCAAAATCCTTCACGCGCTTCTGATTCTCCAGATCCATTGCACCGGCGGCAGTTCAGACAAAGCACTCGGTGGAGGCAAAGACAACCTGACCTCCGGCGGTTTTGACGCACGCCTCAATTGCCTGACTGGGAATGCCGTCCCTGTCGCCGATGATAATAATCTGACGTCCTTCAAGAATACTCAAAATCGGTTCCTCCTTTCCGCAAACAATATTGACCGTTTTGGGTCCAGTGCGATATGACTGGCAAGAAAATGATATCATATCGCCCTGCAAGATCAATCACTTTCTAGCTGACAGCGCGACAACAAAAATGGGATACTCCAATTAAAATTTATGGATGGGAAACGATGGTAAGGGAGGCAGAGAGATATGGATGTACTTTATGATGTAATTATACTTGGGGCGGGGCCTGCCGGCCTGTCGGCGGGCCTGTATGCAGGCAGGAGCCGCCTGAAAACCCTGCTTATTGAGAGGAGCAGAGACGGCGGTCAGATTGCCATCACCAGCGAAATAGAAAACTATCCAGGTGCGCTGGAAGGAGATTCCGGACCGTCCCTGATTGAAAGGATGACCCATCAAGCGGCTAAATTCGGTGTGAAAAGGGTCTCCGACACCATTACAGAGGTGGCTCTGGAGGGGGCGGTAAAGTGTCTTGTGGGGAAGAAGGGAACCTACCGAGCCAAAACTGTCATTACGGCGACAGGCGCCTTTCCGCGTACACTGGGGTGCCCGAGGGAGCGGGAGCTGGCTGGCAAGGGCGTTTCGTACTGTGCCACCTGCGACGCCAATTTCTTTGAGGACCTGGAGGTGTTTGTAGTGGGGGGAGGGGACTCGGCCCTGGAGGAAGCCATCTATCTGGCGAAGTTTGCCAGAAAAGTGACGGTAATCCACCGCCGGGATGAGTTCCGGGCGGCAAAATCCATTCAGGAAAAGGCCTTTGCCAACCCCAAATTAAACTTTATCTGGAATAGTACCGTAGAGGAACTGATAGGAGAAGAGCTGCTGACCGGAATTCGACTGAGAAATGTTTTAACTGGAGCGATAACTCAGATTGACGCCGACGAGGACGACGGCATCATCGGCCTGTTCGTCTTTATCGGCTTTGTTCCAAACGCCGCACTGTTTGAGGGGGCGCTGGAGCTGGAGCAAGGATACATCATAACCGACGCGGAGATGCGAACCAGTGTGCCGGGAGTTTTTGCTGCCGGGGATATCCGCGTTAAAAGCCTGCGTCAGGTAGTCACCGCCGCGTCTGACGGGGCCATTGCCGCTGTCCAGGCTGCCAAATATGTGGAAGAGACGGCGCAATAGCGCCTGAACAGACAGAAAAGGAGATGTCATATATGCTGGAACTGACAAAAGAGACGTTTGAAGCCGAGGTGCTCCAAGCGGAAGGAAAGGTACTGGTGGACTTTTATGGGACGGGCTGCGTCCCCTGCGAGGCCCTGATGCCCCATGTCCACGCGCTTGAGGAGGTCTATGGAGAAAAGCTAAAGTTTACCGCCCTGAATACGACCAAAGCCAGAAGGCTGGTGATCAGTCAAAAGGTGCTGGGACTGCCGGTGGTGGCAATTTATATCAATGGAGAGAAGGTGGCGGAAGTGGCAAAGGAGGATGCCACCCCCGAACGGGTAGAGGCCATGATTCAGGCCAGCCTCTGAGCGGCCGAGGTAAAAAACGGGGAAAGGGCGGATAGAAATGAACAGCGTCATTAAGGGGACGAGCTATGTCCTGATACACACGCCGGACATGGTGATTCACAACGGGACCACACAGACCACCGAGCGGGTGGTCAACCCCGACTCGGAGTACCTGAGAAAACTGCCTGGACATATCCGGGATTATGAGGCGGCGGTCTCTTACTACCCCAACCAGACCTACATCGGCAATGTCACGCCTGGTGAGCTGGAGGAGTTGGGCCCCTCCTGGGTGGATAAAAGAATGGATTCGGCCGGGAGATATGGGCCCTTTGGAGAGATCATGCCTCAGGAGGAGTTTCTGCTTCTGCTGCAGATTTCAGATACCTTTGACGTGGTCAGATTAGATAAAACATTTGTAGCGGCTGCGGCTCCAGGCCTTCAGGTGCATCCCCTGTTCAATGAAAAGCTGCTTTCCCGGCTGTGTCCGGGGGTAGACGGGGCGGAAGTGGTCCGGCTGGTGAAAGAGGAGGGGGCGGAACCTCTCTATCACCAAGGTGATCTGGTGGGCTGCGTCGGGCGGGCCCATGATATTGACGTAAACCTTTCCGCCCATGTTATGCTGGAGAATCTGGCAGCCAAGGCCTCCTGTGTGCTTGCACTGCTTCATGCAGTCAAAAACGCCGGGATTGACCGGGAAGAGGTAGATTACGTCATTGACTGTTGCGAAGAAGCCTGCGGGGATATGAACCAACGGGGGGGCGGCAACTTTGCAAAGGCAGAAGCTGAGATTGCCGGGCTCATCCGCGCCACCGGGTCGGATACCCGGGGATTCTGTGCAGGACCGGCCCATGCGATGGTCAACGCAGCAGCTTTGGTCAAAGCCGGGGCCTATCAGACCGTCATAGTGGCGGCGGGCGGCTGCACGGCCAAGCTGGGAATGAACGGTAAGGATCATGTGAAAAAGGGACTTCCGATTTTGGAGGATATGCTGGGGGGCTTTGCCGTCGTCATCGGCGAGAATGACGGACGGAATCCGGAGATTAACCTGGATATCCTGGGCCGGCATGCAGTGGGCACCGGATCCTCTCCACAGGCTGTGCTTTCCGCTCTGGTGGCGGAGCCGCTGAAGAGGGCCGGACTCAGAATTTCCGACGTGGATAAATTTTCTGTTGAGATGCAGAATCCGGATATTACCCGACCCGCCGGAGCCGGCGATGTGCCTGCCGCCAACTATAAGATGATAGCGGCCCTGGCTGCGGTCAATGGAGAGATTGAAAAGAAGGAGTTGATGGATTTCGTAGCCCGGCATGGGATGACTGGCTGGGCTCCCACACAGGGACATATCCCGTCCGGGGTGCCCTATCTTGGGTTTGCCAGACAGGAAATACTGAGCGGAAAGACGGGACGGGTACAGGTCATTGGAAAGGGCTCCCTGTTTCTCGGCCGGATGACCAACCTGTTTGACGGGGTCTCCTTTGTCATACAGCCCAACAGCGGAAAGCAGGGGGAGATCGGGGGGGAATCCGGACAGATCAGACAGTTGGTGGCGGAGGCTTTCCGAAAGCTGGCGGCAGAGCTCTGCGAGGAGGAGTAGCGGAATGGATGCCAATCAGATCAAACGGCAGATGGCCGAGCTGTTTTCGACGCTGGCGGACGGCCTGGAATCCGATGGTTTTCCCCGAGAGGTTCGGGTGGCTCTCACCGGAATCGGCAGTGAGCACGGAGAAGAGGAGATGATGGCCGCCGCTGTGCAGGCGCGGGAAGCCGGGATTCATGTCCTGTATCTGGGGACGCTGCAGGCCGGCGGAGTGGAAACTGTCTCTGCCCTTACAGAAGCGGAGGCACATAGCCGGATGGAGGAGCTGCTGGACTCGGGCCGGGTGGATGCGGCGGTGACGATGCACTACCCGTTTCCTGTCGGCGTTTCCACTGTGGGGTTATCTGTGACCCCGGGACGGGGGCGCCCTATGTTTTTGGCGACGACAACGGGAACCTCCGCTGCCGACAGAGTGGAAGGCATGATCCGGAACTGCATTGCAGGGGTCATTGCGGCCAAAGCCTATGGAATTGCGAATCCCAGTCTGGGTATTTTAAATGTGGATGGGGCGCGGCAGACAGAAGGTGCTCTGCGCCAGCTCCAAAAGGGCGGATACGAACTTACCTTTGCATCTTCCGGACGGGCTGACGGCGGCTGTATTATGCGGGGTAATGACGTAATTACCGGCGCACCTGATATAATGGTAACCGATCCTCTGACAGGGAATGTGCTTTCCAAGATGCTCGCAGCCTTTCAAAGCGGCGGCAGTTTTGAGACGGCAGGATTCGGATATGGCCCTGGCATCGGCAGGGAATATCACAGGCTGGTACTGATCCTCTCCCGCGCCTCCGGGGCGCCTGTCGCCGCCAATGCCATCAGGTATGCTGCCAGACTAGTCCGCGGCCAGGTTTTTCAGATTGCAGACAGGGAATATGCCGCCGCAGAGCAGGCGGGGCTGGAAGGAGTTGTGGGGTCGCTGAAGAGGAAGGGCGCACCACAGGAACGGAGTAAAGTTGCGGCTCCGCCGGAGGAGGTGGTTACGGCTGCGCTGACAGGTATTGATATTTTGGATCTGGAGGACGCAGTACGTGTGCTCTGGGCGGGGGGAATTTATGCGCAGAGCGGCATGGGCTGCACAGGCCCTGTCATCCTGGTGTCTGAAAAGAACTTCGAACTGGCGGCGGCATGTCTGAGGCGGGAACACTATCTGCCTGATTAACAGCTTTCGCACGAGACGGGAGGACTGGCTAAAGGCCTCCCGTCTTAAAGTATTAGGGCTGCTGGTGTGTAACCGGCGGCATTGCCTTCTTGACAAAATGCGACCCGAAGTGCGCATAGAGCGGCAGGGCATCAGGGGAGAGCTCCAGGATAGGGCAGGCTGCGTGGCAGTGAACGGCACTGCGGTAGTACGGTAATGGGAAGAACAGCCGGGCGGCCGGCGTAGAGGGATTTGAAGAACGGTACCGCAGTGGTGAGAAGCGCTGAGATAAAGGGCACAGCCGCTGGAGTACTCAGGACTCCAGCGGCTGTGTGGCTTCCTCCGCCTGCGGGACAGAACGGGCAGCGGCGATGGATGGAGCGCTGACGGCCAGAAAGATAAGCGCGGCGGCCAGAGCGCAGGCCAGGACAGTGAGTACCTTCCGGCGGATCAAAAGCAGCTTCATGGAGATCCCTCCCTTCCTATCACAGATTATATGTGACGGGGGGGTACTGTTATGTCCAGTGCCTTGATCCTGCCGGTGAGAGATGGTATCATAACAGCGTGAATCGAATTTGCTGCGGAATGGGGACGGAAATGAAAAAGCTGGCCGTTGGAATTTTGGCGCACGTAGACGCGGGAAAGACCACCTTGTCAGAGGGGATGCTTTACTGCTGCGGCTGCCTGAAAAAGCTGGGACGGGTAGACCACAGAGACGCCTTTTTGGATACCCACGAACTGGAGCGGGAACGGGGAATTACCATTTTCGCTAAACAGGCGGTACTTCCACTGGAACATGTGGAAATCACGCTGCTGGATACGCCCGGCCATGTGGACTTTTCCGCCGAGGCTGAGCGTACCCTGCGGGTGCTGGACTGTGCCATTCTGGTTATCAGCGGATCCGAGGGCGTACAGGCGCACACCCTAACTCTGTGGAGGCTGCTCCGGCAGTACCATGTCCCTACAGTTCTCTTTATAAACAAGATGGATTTACCTAGCGCAGACCGCGCTGCACTGCTGGCGGAGATAAGAAGGCGTCTCTCGGAAGGCTGTGTGGACTTCGGAGCGGATCAGGAGCGGGAAGCCCTGCTTGAAAACATCGCGATGTGCAGCGATGAGGTGTTTAACCGCTATTTGGATCAAGGGGCAATATCGGACGGGGAAATCTCGGATCTGATTGCTGCGGAGGAACTCTTTCCCTGCCTGTTCGGATCTGCACTGAGGCTGGAGGGCGTGGACGGCCTGCTGGACTGCCTGGAGCGGTATGCTCCCAGGACGGAGTATCCGGCGGAGTTCGGCGCCCGGGTCTATAAAATTGCACGGGATCCCCAGGGGACCAGGCTCACCTATCTGAAGGTCACGGGCGGCACCCTGCAGGTCAAGGCGCTCCTCGCCGGAGAACAGGGCGGCTGGGAAGAGAAAGTAGACCAGATACGAATCTACTCCGGGAGCAAGTACCGCACTGCAGACCGGGCGGAAGCGGGGACCATATGCGCCGTCACGGGGCTGAGCCGTACCTTTCCCGGCGAGGGGCTGGGCTGTGAGCCTGCAGCCGGGGAGCCGGTGCTGGAGCCGGTACTCACCTACCGCCTGCTGCTACCTCAGGGGTGCGATCCATACGCCGCTCTGCATAAGCTGAGAGAACTGGAGGAGGAAGACCCCCAGCTACGCATTGTCTGGAATGAACAGCTCCGGGAGATCCATACCCAGCTCATGGGCGAAGTCCAGATGGAGATCCTGAAGCGGCTCATTGCCGACCGGTATGGATGGGAGGTCGCCTTCGGAGCGGGAAATATCGTTTATCGGGAGACCATCGCCGAGCCGGTACTGGGGGTAGGGCACTTTGAACCTCTGCGGCACTATGCAGAGGTACACTTCCTGATGGAGCCGGGCGAGCGGGGCAGCGGGCTGCGCTTTGCCGCAGCTTGTGGGGAGGATATGCTGGATCGGAACTGGCAGAGGCTCATTCTCACCCACTTGGCGGAGCGGGCTCATCCAGGCGTCCTGACAGGCGCTCCCATCACCGATATGAAAATAACCTTGGTAGCCGGAAAGGCCCATGTAAAGCACACAGAGGGGGGCGATTTCCGACAGGCTACCTACCGGGCAATCCGACAGGGACTTATGTCTGCACAGGCAATTCTGTTAGAGCCGTGGTATGACTTCCGGCTGGAGGTTCCCACCGAGTATGTAGGCCGGGCCATGACCGACCTGCAGAGTATGTCGGGACGGATGGAACCGGCTGAGACCGGCGGGGAAACTACAGTTCTTACCGGCACAGCGCCGGTGGCCTGCCTGCGGGATTATGCGGCTGAGGTTGCCGCCTATACCCGGGGCCAGGGGCGGCTCTTTTGTACCCTGCGGGGATATGAGGCATGTCATAACCAGGAGGATGTGGTGGCCGCGTCGGGCTATGACCCGGAGAGGGACACGGAAAACCCGGCCGATTCGGTTTTCTGTTCTCACGGCGCAGGGGTGACGGTGAAGTGGAACGAGGCCCCTGCCCGCATGCACGCAGACAGTGGGCTCAGGCTGGAAGGAGGGGCAAAGGACAAGGCAGATGCGCCCGCCCGGCCCGGTCCTGCCGTTCCCCATACCGGCGGATGGGAGCAGGACAAGGAACTGCAGGCCATTTTTGAGCGGACCTACGGCCCGGTGAAGCGGCGTGATTTCCTTTCAACACCCCCGAAAAGAGAAAAAGCCCCTGCGGAGGGGCGGGTAGAGATACGGCCCCGGGACACGGGGCCCGAGTACCTGCTGGTGGACGGCTACAATATCATCTTTGCCTGGGACGAGCTCAAAGCGGTGGCCAGGGACAATCTGGACGCCGCAAGGCAGATGCTGATGGATCTCTTGAGCAACTACCAGGGATACAAAAAGAACGTGGTTATTCTGGTGTTTGACGCCTATAAGGTCCCCCGAAGCGTGGGGGAGGTAATACGGTATCACAATATCTACGTCGTGTATACCAAAGAGGCAGAGACAGCCGATGCCTATATTGAAAAGGCCACTTACGAGATTGGGAAAAAGCATCGGGTACGGGTGGCCACCTCAGACGGGACCGAACAGCTCATTATTCTGGGGCATGGGGCGCTGCGCCTCTCTGCCAGGGCTTTTAAAGACGAGATGGAGCAGGTGGGCGGACAGATTGCCGCCGCTCTCGCCCGGAACAACAGCCAAAACAGAGGCACCAAGCTGTCGGAACACTTAGGAAGCGCGGATCAGCGGCATAGAGAGTGAACATAGCCCCGGCGGGAGAGAACTCCCGCCGGGGCTATTCAATCAGAAAAACTGTATGCAAACCAGACAGGGAAAGTCAGAAATGAACATATTGCTTGACCGGCCCTGCAGGCATCTTTTGGTTCAGCGGACGTCATCAGTCCGTCTGGCCGAGGATGGCGTCACAGACGGCTTCGCCGCAGCCGGGAGCAGTCAGACCATATTTTTCCTGAAGCTGTTCGAGTTCCTCAGGCTCCAGGCCGGCATCAGAGACAGGTTCGCCTTTCTGAAGGCTCTCAACCGTCCCGCCGGGCCAGACCGTATAGACGGTGTAGGCAGCTTCCCGAGCGTCCGGGGAAAAGTCCTCTGAGGTATAGGTATGAAGATGGAAGGTATAGCAGTATAGATCGTCCTGGGCACCGTCCACGGGAGTGGAGCCGGTATAGATCAGCGCGGCATAGGCAAAGACGCTCTCGGACGCGCCGTCAGCCCGCCGCAGCAGCAAACCGGTCAGAGCTTCATTAGGCAGCGGGGCACTGGTGTAGGATTCCTCTCCGCCCAAGGCTTGGTAGACCAGATCCAATGCCTGACGCTCCGGGAGAAGCAGGGACGCCGTCATCATACCGGGCGGGATTTCGTTTTCACCCGTATCCTCAGGGACAGCGGAAGGAGCAGGCTCGCCGGCGCCGCCGCCAGTCTCCTTGGAGGAGGCGGAAGATTCTCCGGTACTGCCGTCGCGGGGGACAGCTCCATTCAGACCAACGCCGTCCTCGGCGGAGCGGACATTCTCATCGACGAGGACGTCAGAACCGGCGGGGACAGACGCCGCTTCCGGCATTTCCTGAGGCGCCGCGTCCATCGCTGCGCCGCCCGCCGACATGGCCGCAGGCGGTGCGGCGGCACTGTTGCTGCCGCCGCCAAGTCCGAGATATTTCAGACTTCCCGCGCCCAGCACAGCTACGGCGCAGATCGCCGCCAGGGCTGCCCAGCCCTTCCAGCGCCGCTTGGAGGTCCCGGCAGGCATGGGAGATACCGTGCTGGACTGGATGCGCTCCATAATATGATCTTTCAGGTCGGAGGGAGGATCGACCCAAAGTCCGGGCATGGACTCGTGGATACCCTCCAGATCGGCCAAGAGGTCCCTGCATGCGGGACACTGGGACAGATGTTCATGCAGCAGCTGTTCCTCCTCTTTGGAGAGCACGCCGTCAAGAGAGGCGGAGATCAGCTCCAATGCCTCTTCACAGGTACACATGCAGGACACCTCCTTTCCGTGCTGTCAAGCAGAAATGAAATCCGTTCTATAACGATGGCGGTCCGTTTGCCTTAGTAGACGAAGTATGGGCGGGAAAGTTCCCAGTGGAGACCAGATATTTTCGCAGGGCCAGCCGTGCCCGGGAGATTCTGGACTTCACTGTGCCCTCCTCCAGCCCCAGGGAAGCGGCAATCTCCCCATAGCTTAGACCGTGTATTTCCCGCAGGACAAGCACCTGGCGGTGTTCGCTGCTCAGGGTGGAGAGCCCTTTTTCCAGAGTCTCCTGCAGATCCCGCTGCTCGCTCTGATGCTCTGGGCTGAACCTCCAGTCGGGGAGCTCTGCCTGGCGGCCCGAATCCCCCTCGTCATCCAGCGACACCGTCATGGAGAGCCCGCGGCGCCGCTTCTCCCGGCGCAGAAAATCAATACAGGCATTGGAGGCCAAGCGGTAAAGCCAAGTGGAGAAGGCGCTGCCTCCCTGAAATTTCGACAGGCCCCGCCAGGCATTGAAGAAGGCCTCCTGGGTGAGTTCGGCGGCGTCCTCAGGATTTCCCGTCATGCGCAGGGCCAGGTTGTAGATGCGGCCCTGATTTTCTTCTACCAGGGCTGCGAACGCATCCTGGTCACCAGCTTTGGAACGCTCTACCAGAGCCTGTTCCTCAAGGGTCACGCCTGACTCACCTGCCTCTCTCATGAAGAAATCGGATTAATCTGAATCGGTTAAATCCCGCTGTATGCCCGCCGTTACCTGATATACGTCGGACAGAGTACTGATTTGACTGATTTTTGCTTTATAGTATCCGGCGTACGGCACGCCCTTGAGATACCAAGCGTACTGCTTTCTGGCCTCCAGACAGGCGATATGCTCCCCCTTGTTTTGGGCCGCCAGCTCAAATTGGCGTACCGCCAGGTCGCACCGCTGGGCCAGCGGCGGGCGGGGCGGCTCTTCACGGCCCTCCAAAGCGGCCTGTGCCTGCTGAAAGATCCAGGGGTTTCCAAAACAGCCGCGCCCAATCATAACCATATCCGCTCCGGTGACTTTCAGAATCCGCACGGCATCCCGGCCGGAAAAGACGTCCCCGTTTGCGATAACTGGAATGGACACGGCCTCCTTTACCGCACGGATCCAGTCCCAGTTGGCCTCGCCGCTGTACATCTGGGCACGGGTGCGTCCGTGGACGGTGACGGCCGCCGCCCCTGCCGCCTCCATTGCCTTTGCAAATTCTACGCAATTGATGGAGCCCTTGTCCCAGCCCAGGCGAAATTTTACGGTGACAGGCGAACCGCCGGCCCCGCGTATGACCGCCTCGGCCACCTTTACGGCCAGATCGGGATTGCGCATCAGGCCGGAGCCGTCTCCGCTCTGCGCGACTTTGGGCACGGGGCAGCCCATGTTGATATCGATGATGTCGGCGCCTGACCGCGCCAGGGCGATGGCGGCGCCCTCCTCCATACAGGGGGGGTCGCTGCCAAAAATCTGGACGGCGGCGGGATGCTCATACACGCCCAGCTGAAGCAGAGGGATGGATTTCTTATCTTGGTAGCAGAGGGCCTTGGCGCTCACCATCTCGGTAATGGTGTATCCCGCGCCCAGCTCCCGGCAGATGGTGCGGAAAGCCAGATCGGTCACCCCTGCCATAGGGGCCAGGGCCAGCTTTGAGTGGATCGTCACGTTGCCGATGTTCACGGTATTACCTCGTCGCTTTGATTTTGCCGTCACCACGGAAATAGGGAAGGCTGCTGCGGCACAACAGAGGGGTTGCCGGCAACGGTTCCCCTGGGGATAGGTAATCGAACGGGCGGTCCGGCATCAAGAGCCGCGTTGCGGCCATTGTACCATAAAGGACACGGTTCGGCAAGGTATGTTTGGAGAGATCCAAGGGAATACTGGGGTGGAAAAGGAGGGAAAACACAATGGATATGGGCAAATATATCTGCGACGTGTGCGGCTATATCTATGATCCTGAAGCAGGAGATCCCGACAACGGTATTGACCCCGGTACCCCCTTTGCCGAGCTGCCCGAGGACTGGGTATGTCCCCTGTGCGGACTGGGGAAGGATGTTTTTTCGCGGACAGAATAGAGAAAAAAGGGCGGCGCGGT
>ERZ773258.497-NODE-497-length-45477-cov-6.630267_pt1 | contig 45477 bp, 30 predicted proteins | sample MGYA00511962_ERZ773258 | MGnify/ENA primary metagenome ERZ773258 (study PRJEB29015, sample SAMEA2737755) | human gut metagenome | biome: human gut; feature: human-associated habitat; material: faeces | place: China | collected 2012 ... | reverse complement strand
TTAGCAAGAAATTTGCACCCGTTACGGGAGTAACGAGGTGGTAACTGAACTTCTGAGCCGTTTGGCTTCGAGGTGGTATTTCGTTGGCTCTGTCCCATAGAAAAACAAAGCGTAACGAACGCTCTATCAGCTAATTCGCTACGCTTTGCCCAAATTTACTTTTTCGCTATGTGTTTATTTTACAATATCTTGAATTAGCTCGTCAATGTGGGGATTCGGTCCGGTATGCTTCGGGCTATTTGTATTTGGCCGAGAACTATCGTGAACAGCAAAATTTCGATGCGTGCTACCAATACTTACGTGAAGGACAACGTATTCTCAAACGGGTGCAAGGGGCGAGAAGCCTGGAATTTTTGTTGTGGAGTCTGGAACTGGAGATTGATTATTTCGCAGATCAGCAGCAGTATGATAAAGCGATTGCAATTGCAAAAAAGATGATTACCCGTTACCGTATGCTCACGCTTGAGCAGCGGAAGCAGATGCAACTTGATCAGGATTCCAGTATGAATTTCCGGCAGGCTCAAAATTGGATGACATTGGCCGGTCTCTATGCACACGATGGTCAGATGAAGGCTGCTTCAGCCGCTTATGAGGAGGCACAACAGTTTTTAAAGAGGTCGCCAGATGTTCTTAGCCCTCAATTTAATGGGTTGACTTTTGATTATTTGAAGACAGCGGGTCGATATAGTGAGGCGTTGGCCTGTGCCAGCCGATATGTCGATCAAACTCGCACCGATGATACCATGAATCTCTTTCATTTGGAGGCCAAACGCCTTTTAGCTGAAGCGTATCGGTTGGTTGGAAATTATCAGCAGGCATGGTTTTACGAACATCAGGTGGGGGAGCTGACCGATTCGTTGAATGCTCGTACCAATCAACAAACGGTGCTGGAACTCCAAGCTGTGTATGAAACGGCTCAGCAAGAGCGTCAAATTCAGCAACAACAACTTGTGATTACCCGTAATCGTCAAATTATTTTTACGCTATCCATCGGTCTGATTGCCTTATTGCTGGTGTTGGCACAAATTGCAATCAGCCGTCACAAGATCTCTTGTAAGAATCGTAAACTGTTTGAACAGATTGAGCAGTTGAGTCGTGCAAAAAAGGAGTTGGAAAGGATTCGCATGCTGATGGAGGAGAATCCGGCTAAACAGTCGAGGGTGAGTGCAAAAGACAAGTTGTATACAAGGCTTGAAGCTCTGATGCGTGAACGACGGCTTTTCCTGCAACCCGATTTAAATCGGGAGCAGGTGGCAGCCGAACTGGGAACTAACAAGCTCTATTTGGCAAATGCGATTTCAGAGCATGCTGGTCTCACTTTTACGGAGTATATTAATCGTTGGCGTCTCGAGTATGCTCGGGAACTGCTGGCAAAGGATCATACCACGAAGATTGAAGCGATTGCTCAAATGTGTGGTTTTAATTCGGTCCGTACCTTTTATCGACTTTTCCAGCAGACCTATCAACTGACACCTACCGAGTTTCGTCGACTCTCAAAAATCGATGATGCTGCACATGCGTAAGCATATATTGAGCCTTCCGATATCCAGTGTGGATTGCTTTGCTGTTGCTGTTCAATTGTGTGTGACGTTTGTCGATGCACGTTGCATATCGTTTTGCCTTTCGTCTGGATCTAACTAGAGGTGCGTGCTCGAGAATTGTACAATTCTGATTGCGGAGCGTATCGGGGGGATGAGTTACAACGCGTTACTGGGTTCTTCCCTTTGGTATGCTGTGCTTTCAGCTGTCTATCAATCGTATCTTTGGATGATCCTTATAGGCTGAACGGCACAAGCTGATAAAGAATAAAATCGACCAGCAGGAGCAGATAGATGGTTTCGAGCCAATGGCTTTCCCGTCGATTGAAGCAGGTCGGAATGATGACGGCAAGCGGGATTGCCAGTAGCATGATGTTTTTTACGGGAAGTGCTGGTGTGCAGAGTGGTGCGATCGAGAAGAAGAGGATCCAGATAAAGTAGAGGTAGGATTTGTAGGGGCGTGTACGCATCGAGTGGATCTGTTGTGCGAACGCAATCAGTGACCAGATCGTGAGGGTCAGCAACAGAGCCCAATGTAACCAAAGAAGTGGATTTTTCCACTGTTCCAGAAATGCCGGAGTTGTCCAGCTCGATAGGAAGGCTTCTGCAAATTGTGTGAACGGTTCTGTAAATGAATAGCCCATTCCCCATCGAATGTATCCATAAAGGCAGATTGGCAGTAAAATTCCACCCAACGTGACAACCCATTCGCGCCAACGTTTCATAAAGAGGGTATGAGAAATAGGCAATAGCAAGATATATATGGCAGAGGGGGCGTAAATCAGTATCGATAGCCCCAGAAGCAAGGCGGCGTTAAAAGTATAGGCATAGGCGGTTTCGCGGCGGAACGATTTGATGGTTTGGCGGAACGATCCAAGCATGAGCAGAGCTACAACGTAGATGTCCAATGCCGCTGGATCATACCAACTGCCGCATCCTACCAAGATAAAGATAATCAACGGCATATAGGTTCGCTCCAACAAAATCATATTGCGAGCAACCATTCGGGTGATTTTAAATCCGGCGATAAAAATCAGGAACAGAGCTACCAGGTTGCGCCAAATTGGGTGAAGATTTTGCCCGATTCCATTGAGCCACACGCCCAACGGCATTTGTGAGGCGGCGTTTGCAGTGGCGATAATCGGTGATTGACTGTACCGTTCCCAGACCACGCCACACAGCACGATGAAAATCATCATCGTGGTTGAAAGACTCTGTCTGGTTATATCAATCTTCATGGTGAAACGGTAGCGGTGGTATAAAAAAAGAGGTAGATGCATTAGGATGTTCTACCTCTTTGTCTATATGTTTTACAACTTTCGGCGAACCCTTGCTATTACAGCAGTTTCATCAGGTCTTGGCCGATGTCGTGACGGAAGTTCATTCCTTCGAAACTGATTCCTTCAATGGTTTTGTAGGAACGCTTCAGTGCCGAATCGATTGAATCGCCAAGTGAGGTAACGGCCAATACGCGTCCTCCTGCAGTCAGCACTTTGCCTCCTTTGGCCGAGGTGCCTGCATGATATACAATACTTTCGGTCTCCTGATCCAAACCGGAGATCTCCATCCCTTTGGTATAATCCCCGGGATAGCCGCCCGATACACAAACTACCGTAACAGCCGTTTCAGGAGATACGGTGAGTTCGTATTGATCGAGACGTCCATAAGCCATTCCTTCGAACATGGCGATCAAGTCGGAGGTGATGCGTGGGAAAACTACTTCCGTTTCAGGGTCTCCCATACGGACGTTGTATTCGATCACGTAAGGATCGCCGGCAACATTCATCAATCCAATGAAGATGAAACCTTTGTAAGGAATATTGTCTTTTTGCAAGCCTTCAACGGTAGGGCGAACGATACGCTCCTCGACCTTCTGCATAAAGGTTTCGTCTGCGAAAGGAACGGGAGAGACAGCTCCCATACCACCGGTATTTGGACCGGTATCTCCCTCTCCGATACGTTTATAGTCTTTGGCGACAGGGAGAATCTTGTAATGTTTGCCATCGGTAGCGACAAATACCGAGCATTCGATACCGCTGAGGAACTCTTCGATCACGACGGTGTTGCCTGCTTGTCCGAATTTACCGGAAAACATTTCAGCTAGTTCTGCTTTGGCAGCTGCTGCGTCGTTGAGGATGACGACCCCTTTACCGGCAGCCAATCCATCGGCTTTCAGTACATATGGAGCTGAAAGAGTGTCGATAAACGCGTTTGCCTCTTCGATCGTATTTTTATTGAAGCTTTTGTATTGTGCCGTCGGCACGCCATGGCGCATCATGAAGGCTTTGGCGAACTCCTTACTCCCTTCGAGCTTGGCTCCTGCCAAAGAGGGACCGATCACCGGAATGTTGCTGATCTGATTGTCTTCATGGAAGAAATCGGCAATACCCCGTACCAGCGGCTCCTCAGGGCCTACGACCACGAGGTTGATGTTATTCGTCAGTACGAATTGCTTAACGGAACCGAAGTTGTTGGGGTTGATGTCGACATTGGTGCCGCATTGAGCGGTGCCGGCATTTCCCGGGGCGATGAAAAGTTTGACTACACTGGGGCTCTCTGCGATTTTACGGGCGAAAGCGTGCTCGCGGCCTCCGGATCCCAGTAGGAGAACATTTAACGAATTAGAAAATTTCATCGGTATCTTCTTTAGCTCTTTTATTGAATGTAAATGCTTGACAGTCGGGTCGTGTCAGGTTTGTCAACGTTTAAGTCTTACTATCAATTCACCCTGTCTCCCGTGCTGTTGTGGTCAATCTTACAAAGCAGCAGGTGATGGATCTCGCAAACCAGATACAATGACCGTCTGGTCAAGGTGGGTTTTGCTCCGCTTGCTTTGAGTAGGTTGCCTAAAAACGTCATGCCATTTAGAGCGACTTCTCAAATTTTCAAGCAATAACTTTGCCGGATGACTGCACTTGTACTTTTATAAAGTGCATCTGAATCTGACCTGTTTAAGTGGTTGGTCCAGCTTGATTCAGTTTTGATCCGGTTTTGTGTGATCAGCTTTTTGCCAAATGGCTTACGAAACAAAACTATTTACAAAGATATTGAAATTTATGTGAAAAAAAGCGGTCTGATGGCAATTTGTCAACTTTCGATGAAGGGACGCAAAAGGGCATCGAGTTTGGCGTGTTCGACAAGGAAGCCATCGTGTCCGAACTCTGAGACGATCAATTCCATACGGCTGTCAGGAATGTTACGCCACAAGGTGACCTGCTCGGTTACCGGTAAGATAATGTCCGATGTAATGCCGATGACTAGAGTCTTTGCATCAATGCTTTGCAGGGCCCTGGCAACTCCTCCTCGCCCGCGCCCTACATTGTGAGAGTCGAATGCTTCGGTGATGCGCAGATAGGAGTATAGATCGAACCGTCTGCTCAATTTCACACCCTGATGGCGTTGGTAGGAGCAGGCCCGAAATCCGTGGGTTTTGTCCGGATTGTCATGTTCTTGCTGGGTCGCGTTGTAAGCAGACGAACCACGGTACGTCAATAACCCAATGGCTCGAGCTGCCTCCATTCCTTTACGTCCGGCGTCGGGTGTGTGATGTCCGTACGTTCCGTCGGCTTCGAGAGCCATGCGTTGGGCTTCATCTGCCGCAATGGCCCAAGGTTGCGCTTTGGCAGCAGTAGCGATCAGAATCAGCTTGCGGGCAAAGCCGGGGCGTTCGAGTGCCATCTCGAGAGCCTGGAAGCCCCCGATTGAACTGCCGATAATGGCTCGTGCCTGTTTAATGCCCAAATGGTCAGCCAATAGCAAATGGGCACGTGCTATGTCGCGGACAGTGACCAGCGGGAAATGGTCATAATAGGGTTCACTGGTAGCGGGATTGATACTGTTTGGACCGGTGGTTCCGTAGCAGGAGCCGATGATGTTGGCGCAAACGGTAAACCAACGTTCCGGATCGAGAAATTTTCCGGCTTCGACGGTATGTGGCCACCAGTCTGCAACTTCAGAATTGGCTGTTAGCGCGTGACAAACCCATAATGCATTGTCTCCGGTGAAGGTGCCGTAGGTGTGATAGGCTATGGTCAGCGGAATCTCTACGCCACATTCAAGGCGAAAGGGGTTTGTCGGGGTAAAATATTTTGTATCGGCAGGAATCGGAATGATTTGTTCAGTCATGACAGTTTTAGCGCTTGCAAAAATGGCATTTAAGGTTTTTACTGGTTGCCGGTGAATTGGAGGTAACTGCAATAGATCCATCTATAGCACAAGCGTGAGGAGGAATCAACCAGCCTATACACTTATACATCACAGAAGTTCAAACTTACATCTGTCGGTAAGGGTAATTTGCGTCAGATGATTGCCCGTCCGGAGTGTAGTCCGTGTATTTATTGTCGGCACATCACAGCGCAATCTTTGTTGATGTGTATCTTCTCTCCTACGGGCAATATGCTTTGCCTTACCTGATCCGGAATGTTTCGGTGTCAACTGGGATGTTGCAGTATCCGATTTTTCTGTTGGCCCCGGTTAGATGATTCCGTGGTGGATCTTGTCTTCCACGATTTCGATCTGGGTGTAGTCAATGCCGGAGTCACTGCGGGCTTCGATATTGTTGATTCCCTCTTTCAGACGGATCTTGTCCCAAGTGAATACTCCATTGACTCCTGTCCGAGTACCCATCGATACGCCGTTGACAAAAAGTTCTACCTCCAGTGCATTCGAGTAAACTTTGAGTGTCTGCTCTGGCTTTGAGCGGCGGTGCCAGCGTCGTTCAGCAATGTACACAAAGGGTTCGTCCGGATTCCAGTTGGCTTTGTAAAAATAGAAGGCGTCCTTGCGGTACTTGCGGTCAAAGGTGATCAATCCACGATCATCGACACCCGTGCCGTCTCCCCACTCCCGGTCGGCTGCTCCATAATCGAACATGTTGGCAATGAAAACGCCCCACAAATATGGCGCATCTTTCACGAAAGTATAGTATTGCTCGTGCAGGTAGCTTTGCCACCTTTCGGGGTGCCAGTTACCCATGTAGTCGGGACGGTACAGCGAGTCTTCCTGGTGGTAGATGCTGGCTCCGGCACCATAACACAGCCCAGAGTTGAGGTTGCTCCAATTGCTTTGCAGCTGTTTCAGCCAGATCGATATGTCAGAGGGTAGACCCTCTTTCCAACCCAAAATGTGATCCCATGCGATCAACTGCGTGATGAAATTCATCTGTCCGTCCTGGTTGCTCGTACCGACAGTCATTCGGGTTGGGTCTTCACTGCGGGCTTGTGCATTCAATTCGCGGATGAAAGAGGTCGGGTCATCCCCCCGCATGTTTTGATCGTTGAAAAGTCCCCACATGGCGATTGACGGGTGGTTGCCGTATTGGGCAATCATCTCATGCAGCTGTTGTCTGCCGTTGGCGCGGAACGATTCGGTGTTGATATACCCGCGATCGGTCAGGTATGCCGGACCAACAAAAGGTAGATCGCACCAGACAATCAGTCCTCGACGGTCGCACTCGTCATAAAAAGCTTGAGAGTGAGGGCCCGGAGCTGTACGTACGGCATTGACGCCCATCTCGATCATGTAATCGATGTCTTCTTTGATTTGGTAAGCCGTCAGGGCCGGGCCGACATTGGCACGATCTTCATAATAGACCACTCCATGCAGTTGCATCGGGCGGCCGTTGAGTTTGAAGCCCTCTTGCGGATCGACAGAGATAGAGCGCAGCCCCATCGGTACACTGAGGGAGTCGCACGTGAATTCCTGGTCGGTTAATTTGACAATTACGTTGTAGAGATATGGGTTTTCTATACCTTCCCAAAGGGTAGGAGATTCCAGCTCGATCGGGATTGTAATGGATCCGGTGCCATTGGCCGGGACGCGGAAGCGTGAGGCCTGGAAAAATATCGTATCGAGGCGAGGAGTCGTAATGGCCAGATTGACCAACAGGTTTCGATTGGGTTGGCCGTCGATACGGATTGTCGCATCTACAGCGGCCCGTTCTGTGGATACATATTTTTGTACAAGACGGATACCGCCTTCTGTGGCGCGGATCAGTGACGGTTCGGTGACAATCAGATCGACATTGCGATACAAACCTCCATAAACGTTATGGTCACCGGCAGTAGGAAGAACATCCATTTGAGGGGCATTGTTCACTACGACCCAAATGGAATTGGTCTCTCCGAAACGGAGGTAGGGGGTAAGCTCGAAAGCGAAGGCGGTGTATCCGCCACGATGTTCACCGACATTCCGTCCGTTGACAACCAGACTGGCGACAGTTCCCCCCGCGCCGAAGCGGATGAAGACCCGTTTGCCTCGCCATGCCTCGGGAATTTTTATCTCTTTGAGGTAGTTGCCAACCCCGCGATAATAGTCTGAGTGTCCGCCGATGGCGTCACGATTCCATGTGTGTGGCAGATTGACGGCAGTGGCGTTGTCGCTCGTGTGGCTATTGCTGAAAAAACGCCAGTTGCGGTTGATGTTGATGACCTCACGAGCCTGTGTCTGCAGACTCCCTCCCCAAAGAGCAGCCAGCAGCAGGGCCAAACTCAAAACGCTTTTCATTGTGGACTTCATAAGAAAAGGTATTGGACTATCAGTCAGAGGATGGATCCTTCCACGTCAAACGAGAAAAATGAGCCTCTGCCCATGTTTGATAGCAGTTTTACAAAGGTTGTTTCCAGCTGTGATTGTAGTCACAGAGAGACCCCATGAATCCCTTTACAAAAATAGTGAAAAGAAAATAAATCGCTATATTCGTAACGAATTTTGCTCTGTGGCTTTTATAGCTGAAGTGTCGGTATTTGCTTACCGATGAAGCCCGATCGGTTGTTTGCAGAAAGATTACTTCCGCTGTTATTGCTCCTGATTGAAATTGAGGGGCGAAACAAGGGGGTAAAAAAGAACAAACTGAATAACCAATAAAGCCGATTTGATTTCTCTCCGTGTTTTTGGGAGTGGAAGAGATTAAGCTGGAGCTGGAGCCGTAATCGTAAATTCAAGATGACCTCTGTCGATATTATTTGTGGTATATTGCTCCTATACGGGGTGTGGCGCGGATGGAGTAAGGGTGTCATAGTGCAGCTTTCCGGAATTATCGGATTGTTGCTCGGTGGTTATTTGGCTTGGCATTACAGCGAACCGGTGGGCCGTTGGATCGGAGCAGAGGATATGTTGGGACAGGTCGCCGGCTTTTTGATCATCTTCATCGTGATCCTATTGGCCATTCTCGGACGGATGTTGCGAGGAATGTTTCGTTTTGCCGGGTTGGGTGTCTTTGACCATCTCGGGGGATTGTTGTTGGGCGGTATCAAGGTGGCCCTGCTGCTTTATGTCCTGATCAATACGTATGAATCGGCTAACCAAGTCCGCCATTGGACCTCAAATAAAGGGATTGAGCAATCTTTCTTATACAAGCCGATTAAAGAGGTGGGCGAGTTGGCCTTCCCCTATTTGCAGGAGCTTCGGGATCAGGTTCTCGGTTCTTGATACTGAGCCTTTTTCGGTAAGCCGAATGACAAAATATCGGAATGAAATCCGGAGTGAAGGAGAACGGTTGGATTTTGTGCTTGAGTTGGGAAAAACAGTGTCATTCACAAGGTCCAAGGTCGTCTTTAGCCTTTCGAGACCAAGTGTCTGGATGGAGATAGTCCAATGACTTCTTTTGCTTTAAGCCCAAAAAAGTTGATTATTGGAAAGAAACAGGTAAACAATAAGAAAACGACAGATGCGTACAGCCATTGTTATTAAAGCTACAGGTAGCTGTTATACATTGCATGATTTGGCGTCACAAACTACTGTTGAGGCCCGTCTGAGGGGGAAAATGCGGCTGAGTGGCAGCCGTTCCACCAGTCCGGTAGTTGTGGGAGATATTGTCGATTATGAGCCGGAACAGCCATTCGATGGACAGCCCGAAACCACAGCTACAGATTCAGTGGTCAATCTTGCAGCACAGACTGAGTCATCTTTGCAATCTTCGTCATCGAGCCGGACAACAGGTACCATCCTTTCGTTGCATCCGCGTCGTAATTATATCATCCGTCGTGCATCCAACCTCTCCAAAGAGTCTCATATTATTGCAGCCAATATCGATCGGGCCTTTTTGGTGGTGTCGTTGGTACATCCGGCAACCAACAATGAATTTATCGACCGTTTCCTGGTGACAGCCGAGGCTTACCATATCCCGGTGACGATTCTGCTCAATAAAAGTGACCTTTATGTTACTCCGGAATTGGAACAGCAGCGCGATGAATTTATTGCCACCTATACGCATGCAGGCTATGACGTGATTGAGCTGGCAGCAGCGCATGGGGATGTGTTGCGCTTTTGGGGCGGGCGTGTTTTTGACGAGACTAATGCACGTGCTGGAGAGGCCTGTGGTTTGGAGATAGGCGTTTCGGTCGGTGAGGGGTTGGCTCCGCTTCGTAAATTGTTCCGGGATAATGTCAACCTGCTTTCCGGTAATTCCGGTGTGGGTAAATCGACGCTGATCCGGGCGATCGATCCGACATTGGATGTTCGGGTGGGAGAGGTCTCCGATGCCCATCATAAAGGGAAGCATACCACTACCTTTTCGGAAATGTATCCGCTTCAGGAGGGTGGATGGTTGATCGATACGCCGGGAATCAAGGGGTTTGGACTGATCGATTTCGACGGGGCGGAGATTGCTCGTTATTTCCCTGAGTTGTTCCATTTGGCACCGGGTTGTACCTATTATAATTGTACTCACACCCATGAACCGGGATGTGCGGTAAAGGAGGCTCTCGAACGGGGTGAAGTGAGCCCGTCACGATATGAGAGTTATCTTAAATTACTGGAAGACGATGAAAAATATAGAAGATAGTTCGGCCTTTTCAGATGAGATGTTGGCCCGAAGGATTGAATATCTTTCGGGTTTCATGTTGCCCGAACGCTACCGGACGCTGTGTAAAACCGTTGAGCAGCGGACTCGCTACATGACCATCTGTACCGAGAATATGTTCCATCCGCAGAACGCCAGTGCTTTGGTTCGTAATTGCGAAGCTTTTGGGGTGCAAGAGCTGCATGCGATCGAGGAGTTGTGTCGTTTCTCTCCCAATGTGCAGATTGTCAGGGGAACTGATAAGTGGATTGAAATTCATAAACATCCTACAACTGCCGAGCTGATTACCTCTTTGAAATCCAGAGGTTATCGCATTGTTGCAACCTCACCTCATTGTAACGATACGACCCCTCAGACCTTCGATGTGGGGGCGGGTCCTTTTGCCCTTGTGTTCGGTACTGAACATTCGGGAATCAGTGATGAGGTGATGGCTGAGGCTGATGAATTTTTGCGGATCCCGATGTGTGGTATGGTCGAAAGCCTGAATGTGTCGGCTTCAGCTGCCATCTTGCTATACACGCTTTCAACACGGGTGCGGATGTTGGGTCTCGATTCTGCTGAACAGCAACCACCGGTTGTCGTGGAAAATTCTCCTGTATTGCAAGGTTTGGACAATTGTACAGCAGAAGCAGGTGAAGAGGGGTTGAGAGGTGTTGCATTACGTGATAGGATGCAGCCTCGTGCAGCTTGGCAACTGCCGATCCGAGATCGTAACGAGGTGCTGTATCGTTGGTTGCAACAGAGTATTCGTGATCCGAAGGGTGTCCTCAGCCGGTTTCCGGGGTAGATGAGTATGCTGTTGTTTGTGATTGAACAGCTGCATATTTATTGATATATAGCCATGTCGATGTAATCCAGGATTGGGTGTGTCGATGGCTATATTGGTTATTGCGAAAGCAGGCATATCCCAATCTGGGATATGCCTGCTTTTATTTGGATTGTATTGCAGGAGCCTGTTTCCAACGTTAACGTTTTTGAAATATCTCAACTTGGCTTCGGTGGGGACATGGGGCGTGATTAAGACAAATACGCATTAGGGTGTGTTTGCCTCCTTCTCAGATACAATCAATAACAGGGGACCCTGCTTCGTGCTGTGGACGGAGATAGGCAGTTCAATACAGAAATGAATTCTTTCTCTCTGGTTATCGGGAAATTCTGATCGGAATAAGGTGCAGTTTGCAAATGAATCAATCTTGTTGAGTGCAATAGACTACCCCTCCTTCAAAACGGGTGATAATTACCTGCTTGCCACGGGGAATGAACTGGCCCTCTTCTGCGATGGCATCGTAATAGATCCCGTCAATAATGACCCTTCCAGAAGGGCGCAGAACGGCTGCAACTTCGGCTGTTTTGCCGATCAACTCCGAAGCAACCTGCGGATGGCTTACGTATCCCTGTTCCGGAGCCATTTCAGCGGTTAAGACCACTTTGCGTTGTAATGGGGTGGTACCGGTGAGGAAACGTTTGCTCAGTAACAGACCTCCGATCAATGCTGCAGTAGCGGCAATAATGACGATCAAAATGGGTTGAAGAATCCAGCCGACAGTAATTTCGCCCGTAGGTAGGTGGCGCAGCAGGTCATTATCGATAGCGGCGAAGGACAGGCCCAAGATCACGGCAACGATACCTGCAACTCCAGCAATGCCGAAACCCGGCAGAACAAAAATCTCGACAGCCAATAGCACAAGTCCAATGATGAAAAGAATCAGCTCCCAGTTTTGGGCTACCCCCTCGAGATATAGAGGAGCAAAATAGAGGACGGCTCCGAGGATGGCAACTACTAAGGCAAATCCGATGCCGGGTGATTGCAGCTCGAAGTAGATGCCGCCGACAATCATCATGACAAAAATACCCTGAACCACCGGATTCATCAGCCAGGCTAATAGGCGGTCTAACGTAGTGGGCCGATATTCGGTTAGTGTATATGCTTCGACGCCTCCTTGTGCGAGTGTCTCTTCTAAAGAGAAGGCCGTGCCTTCACTGAAGTGGTTTTTTACCGCTTCGGAGGCGGTGAAGGTGAGTACATTGACCGTAGTGCTGTCTGCCACGGTACGCCCGACCATTGCTTCGGCGGTTTGAGGATCACGCCACCAACGACGAATCGTATCGCCATTCTCGATTCGTTCGATCACTTGACCGTGAGATTCCGCTGTGGCCCGCATCGTGGCTCTCATGAAACTTTGAAACTTGTCGGGCATCGGCTGTCCGTTCTGATCGACGACGGAAGCCGCTCCGATACTTCCTCCCGGGTGCATGTAGATGCGATCCGCTGCCAATGCAATCAGAGCCCCGGCGGAAGCAGCTTGATTGTCAATATACACCCAGATCGGCGTCGGGTAGTTGAGGATCATGGTGCGAATCGAGTCGGCCACATTGACCAATCCTCCGTAAGTGTTCATGCGAATGACGACCAGATCTGTTTCCTGCTCACGTGCTTCTGTTAAACATTTCGAGACCAGCCGTTGTTGGGCCGGCATAATGTCCCCGTTGATGGGAAATGTATATACTTTGCATTCGCGGCCGGTGGCCGTTACAGTGCCCGGCAGCAGAAATAGGGATGAATCGGTTGATGTGTCGCTGCTCGATAAAGTCTTGTCTATGGATGCCTTCGTTGGAGCTCCATCGCTACTCTGGTCAGAAACAGAGGCTGTCAGCGCAGAGGTTGCTGTATTGCTGTCCGGAGTGTTGGCAAGGGTGGCTGAGATCATTGATTTTGCAGAGCAAGGAGTGATCTCGAAAGCGGCTCCTCTGCATGGGCAGCATGCCAGCAGAGTGTTGAAAAGAGAGCAGATGAAAAGATATCGAAGCAGATTCATGGTTTCAGTTTTATCGCGACAGATAGTTGCGAGTTTGTGATTCGTAAATGTAATCCTATGAGTTCAATAAAAGTCCGTGATGTGGAGAATTAAATGTTAATGACGGATACGACTCGTGCTGTTTACAAAGATAAATTTTTTAAAGGATCTGGATGATCGAGGTCATGAAATTTGTGTTAGCTATATATTTGTCATGGAATGGGGTAGGAAGTCCAGATTCAGGGAATAGTTCTATGTGGGGGCGGTTCGATGTTTATAGATAAAGAGTTGGCAGGACCTCTATTGTTATAAGGTAGATGATTGTTTGAAAATGTCGGAGTAGGTTGTTAAGAGAGCAGGGTAGAGGTGAAGTCTGTTGAGTGAAAGTCAATATGCGTGATAGGGGACGGCTTTTGGAGGCGCATCGGTAGCGAGGTTATGAGGTGATCAAAAACGAGGAGGAAGGTTCATCGTGAGTCCCGGTTCGGGTAGATGGTAGCAGCATAGTATTATGGTCGGGGGGGGCGGAACGGAGGAGGAGCTGAGGGAGGGATTGTGCTGATGTAAGGGATGCGCCATTGCGAGGTTGGAAAAGACAATGTTGTGCACACAAACAGTTTGGGGCAAGGGAACAAAACGTAAAAAGAAATTGATAAGGTTGATGAAGCGGAGAAGGTTGTTGCTATGGTTAGTGTTTCCAAGTTGATAAATGATTGTTGGTGAGCCTGTCCGGTTGCGTAAATGACGAAAAATCGAGAAGAAAAAAGAGAACAGAGATTGTGTAAATAAAATTTTCCTTACCTTCGCATTGCGGGAGAGCGCCCCTTCTTGTGGCGCGCGTTCTGCCAGGCAGCCCGGAGCTATTGAGCTTCGGAAGAGTATTCACCAATTTTGATTGCTGTATGGATGATGACGCAAACCCGGATAGTTGCCGTATCGTATCTCAATACGATACCATATATTTATGGTATCTCCCGCGCAGGTGGCACACTGCGTGATGGATTGTTGTTGTGTCCGCCGAGGCTCTGTGCCGAGGCACTGCGCAACGGTGAAGCCAATGTGGGCCTGATCCCGGTGGCTGCTATTCCTGAAATCCCCAATCTGAATATCATTACCCCATTCTGTATCGGAGCTCACGGTCCGGTGCGTACGGTTGTGTTGGCATCGAATTACCCGGTCGAAGAGTTGGAGACGATCGGATTGGATTCTCATTCCCGTACTTCAATCCGGTTGGCGCGCATTTTGGCGGCCGAACGTTGGCATATTTCGCCCCGTTGGATCCCTTTGACTGACTATTCCTTCACAGAAGGAGGAAAAACCGGATATATCCTCATTGGGGACAAGGTGTTCACTCATGAGTCGAAATTCCGTTACCTGTACGATTTGGCTGCCGAGTGGCAGGCAATGACTAATCTCCCGTTCGCTTTTGCGGCGTGGGTGGCTCGTGATACGGTTCCCGCTGAGGATATTGAGCGGCTGGAACAGGCCTTGCGCTACGGTACAGCTCATATTCAGGAGGCTGTGGCATGGTCGGAATATGCCTCACGCCCCTATGCTGTGGACTATTTGACCAAGAATATTGATTTTGTGCTTGACGCTCCGAAACGTCGGGCGATGGAACTTTATTGGCAGCTCGGCCGGAGGTATGACCCTCCGTCCCCCTCGCGGCCAGATTCGTTGTCGACGACTTGTTGTCAGCCGGATACGGGAGACAAAAGAGTCCTAAACGAACAATAAGGCCGCCACAAGATCGGGAAATGAGAAGACTTGTCGTTAAAGTCAAAGAGCGTATTGGTCTGCTGCATCGGTTGGTCTGCATAAAAGATCGGTGCTTGAAATTGCCAAGTATAGGATTTATTGAAATCGAATCAGCATCAAAAGCAGGTGTGTAGCCTATAAAACTATAAGATGCATTTTAGTGGATTAATGTCTATTGCATTTTAGGTGTGGATTGACTGTGGGGGCGAACAAAGAATATAACGCTCTGAAAACAAATGTAGCGATGCCGGTTGAGGAGGAGTTGACGACAAGAGTCTTTGAAATTTTTGATCGATAATTGGTGGCAGGAGTTTGGATCCGGCGGTCCGACTCCGGGAAAGGAAAGCGCAGTAGCAACTGAAAAGAGCCGAAGCCATGATTACTATCTATCTCAAACAATTCAATAAAATCGTCCGCAACGCCGATGTCAAGTTGTTCGACGAGCTGGGTTATGACGATATTTTGTGGATCGATCTGCTCAGCCCGACGATCAAGGAGCAAAAAGCGGTCGAAAACTTCATGGAGATTAACCTTCAAACCTGGCAGCAGGTTGAGGAGATCGAAAGTTCATCGAAGTATTCCGAAACGGAGAATGCGATCATCTGCAACTCCAACTTTTTCATGCCCTATACCGATAACTTTGCCATTGAGCCGGTGTCGTTTATCATTGCCGAAGGGGTGTTGGTGTCGGTGCGCAATGCCGAATTCAGGACCTTTACCGAAGCGGCCAAAAGGTTGCAAATGAACTATCGGGCCTATACGACAGGGTATCATCTGCTGGTTTCGATCCTGGAGGTGCGTATCGATTATGATGCCGACCTGGTCGAAGCGTTGGCAAAGAATATTGCTGTATTGAGCAAGGAGGTGAGCACCAGCGAACATATCGATCGCGAGATTCTCAAACGGATCAGCCACCTGCAGGAGAATACAATGTTGATTCGTGAGAATATTTTTGACCGGCAGCGTGTGTTATCGGGTATTCAGCGAAGTGAACGTTTCCCGAATGATGTCTATCCTCGTTTGACCCTGATGATCAAGGATGTCAATTCACTGATCAATCACGCCGATTTCAGTTCGGAACGTTTGGACTATCTGCAAGATACCGCTCTCGGTTTGATCAACATCGAACAGAGCAACGTGACCAAGATCTTTACTGTGGCTGCGCTGTTTTTCATGCCGCCTACGATGATCGCAAGTATCTATGGAATGAACTTTGCCCATATCCCGGAGGTGCAATGGACCTATGGCTATCCCTTTGCATTGGGGTTGATGGTTTTGGTGGCTGTCCTTACTTACCTCTTTTTCCGTTGGAAAAAATGGTTATAAGTTGTGGAGAGAATTGACCGTCGCGAACTCATGGATTAAATTCGATTTACTTATTTGCTTAATGATTTGTCAAAGGACTGTCTCTATTCGGCGTGATGCAGTTTAGGGATAGCTCTTTGTCTGTTTTATATACTTGGGGATAATGGGGCGTTCTCGTGTAGGGGAGTATTGGTAGTGCAGGTGGAATGGGCCATGATCAACAGGTGAGTAAACGGTTTAGTTATTCACTCTCAACACCCATTTAAAATTCAATTTCCCATACTTATTTTCCAAGCAATAAGTTTGGGACGGCAACCGAAAGTAAGTGGCGTAATCTGTTGTAGAAGGTGTGTCCCAAAATTTTAATTGTCGTTTCTATCGGTCCTCTTTGAGGTGGTGAAAATAGCGCAGGTTTGCTGAAACGCCTTTTTGTTGGGCAAAATAGTTGGTGAAAAGTTTAAATGCCGATTAATTTGAGGATTAGTTGTTTGGTTATGAAAAAAATATTAGTTTTGCACACGCTTTGAGAAGACTTTTTCTGAGGGGAAAGTAACCAAGGCGATAATTAACCAAATAAATCAAACTAAAATGGGTTATTTAGAATCAGCCAAAAAGCAAGAGCTTTTTGAAACCTACGGGAAGTCTAACACCGATACCGGCTCAGCAGAGAGCCAGATTGCGCTGTTTTCCTACCGTATCAGCCACCTCACTGAACACATGAAGAAAAACCGGCACGATTATGGTACACAGCGTTCGCTGTTGCGTCTGGTGGGTAAGCGCCGCCGTCTGCTGGATTATCTGAAAAAGGTAGATATCGAGCGGTACAGGAGCATCGTAAAAGCGTTGAACCTGAGAAAATAGGCGCCGAAGTATTGTGCAAAAAGATGAATGGGGCTGTCCTTTTCGAGGGACAGCTTTATTCTCTTAAAAGCGCTGACAATATCCTGCCTCTTCTGTGGGCAGGAGTTTGAGGAGGACAAGAAGAAGGAAGAAGAGATCAAAACAATAAAAAGAGAAAAAAGAATGTTGTACAACGCTACACAGAAGGTGATTCAACTCAGCGGAGGCCGCGAGATTGTCATCGAAACGGGCAAGTTGGCTAAACAGGCTGACGGTTCGGTTGTCGTAAGACAGGGCGATACGATGTTGCTGGCTACAGTGGTGGCCGCTAAAGAGCCCAAACCCGACTGCGATTTCATGCCGCTGTCGGTCGAATATAAAGAGAAATATGCTGCGGCAGGCCGTTTCCCCGGCGGCTTCCTTAAACGTGAAGCCCGCCCGTCGGACTACGAAATTTTGGTAGCCCGTCTGATTGACCGTGCATTGCGTCCGTTGTTCCCCTCTGATTTCCACGCTGAAGTTTTCGTGACGGTAAACCTGATTTCAGCTGAAAAAGATATTATGCCCGATGCACTGGCCGGTTTGGCCGCTTCTGCTGCCCTGGCTGTTTCGGATGTGCCTTTCGCAGGCCCGATCTCAGAGGTGCGTGTGTCTCGCATCAATGGTGAATTTGTAATCAACCCTACCTACACCCAGAACGAAAATGCCGATCTGGATATCATGGTGGGCGCTACATACGACAACATTCTGATGGTCGAGGGTGAGATGAAAGAGGTTTCGGAGGCAGACATGCTCGAAGCTATCAAATTCGCTCACGCCGAGATCAAGAAACACTGCCTGGCTCAAATGGAGCTGAGCAAAGAGTTGGGCAAAGATGTGAAACGCACCTATTGCCACGAGACCAATGACGAGGCTTTGCGTGAAAAGGTGATCGCCGAAACTTACGACAAAGCTTACGCTATTGCCCGCGAGCGTTCTGCAAAACATGAGCGTTCGGAAAAATTTGAGGCACTCGAAGAGGAGTTCTGCGCCCAATTTACCGAAGAGGAACTGGTTGAAAAACGTCCTCTGATCAAACGTTATTTCCACGATGACGTGTTGAAAAAGGCTATGCGTAACATGATTCTCGATGAGGGAATCCGTCTCGATGGCCGTCATACTACTGAAATCCGTCCGATCTGGTGCGAAGTAGGTTATCTGCCTTGCGCTCACGGTTCCGCTATTTTTACCCGCGGTGAGACACAATCGTTGTCTACGGTAACTCTCGGCACGAAACTTGACGAGAAACAGATCGATGAGGTATTGGTGAAAGGAACGGAACAGTTCGTGCTCCACTATAACTTCCCCCCCTTCTCGACTGGAGAGGCTCGCGCTTCACGCGGTTTGTCTCGTCGCGAGATCGGTCACGGAAATCTGGCGTGGCGCGCATTGAAACCGATGGTTCCGGTCGGTGAGGAGAACCCTTACGCAGTTCGGGTGGTTTCAGATATTCTCGAATCGAACGGTTCTTCATCCATGGCTACTGTCTGCGCAGGTACTTTGGCGTTGATGGATGCCGGTGTGAAGATCAAAAAACCGGTTTCAGGTATCGCAATGGGATTGATCACCGATACCAAAACTGGAAAATATGCCATCCTGTCAGATATCCTTGGTGATGAAGATCACCTCGGTGATATGGACTTCAAGGTGACCGGTACCAAAGATGGTATCACGGCAACCCAGATGGATATCAAGGTAGATGGTCTTTCATACGAGGTGTTGGCTAAGGCTCTCGAACAGGCAAAACAGGGCCGTATGCACATTCTCGGCAAGATTCTTGAGACGATTCCTGAACCACGGGCAGACTACAAACCTTTCGTACCGCGTATCGTCCAGATCACGATTCCGCAGGAGTTTATCGGTGCTGTAATCGGCCCGGGTGGTAAAGTGATCCAGGAGATCCAGAAACAGACCGGTACCACCATTACCATCACCGAAAAGGATAACAAAGGATATGTGGATATCTTTGGTGAAGATAAAGGTGCTTTGGATTCTGCACTGGCTCGTATCAAAGAGATTGTTGCGATCCCGGAAGTCGGAGAGGTTTACAACGGTATGATCCGTTCGATTGTTGCCTTCGGTGCTTTCGTAGAGATTCTGCCTGGCAAGGACGGTTTGCTGCACATCTCTGAGATTGGCAACAAACGTTACGAAACCATGGAGGAGACCGGTCTCAAAGAGGGGGATATGATCGAGGTAAAACTGATTGGTATCGACCCCAAAAACGGTAAGCTGAAACTCTCGCGGAAAGTGTTGCTGCCTGGTGGCGACAAGAGCGAGGAGCGCAGTGAACGCCATGAGGGACGCCGCCATCCTCGTCGTGATGACAAACGCGAAGAGAAAAAATAACACAATTGCGCTTCGGCTGCAAACGCCTGATAAAGAGTGTTGAAAAATATCCTCAGAAAGTGAGAATATTAAAAAAACTTTCTATATTTGTGTTATAAACCGTAATGGCGCAAAAAAAGAATTAAAGATATATTTCATTAACTTTAAAACACAGATTATGAAAAGGTTTGTAAAAGTAAGCTTGATGCTCGCTTCTGCAGCAGTTCTGCTTTCTAGCTGTAATTGCTACAAGAAAATGGCTAAAAATGCCGATGATGTGAACATCACCTGCGTGCCGACCGTACTGTCTCTGAAAGGTAACACCGTTTCAGCTGACATTACTGTAACCTATCCTGCTGCCTACTTCAACAAGAAGGCTATCCTGAAGGTTACTCCGGTTCTGGTATTCGAGGGTGGCGAAATCGCCGGTACTCCCAAATACGTTCAGGGCGAGAAGGTGAAAGATAACTACACTGTTATCGCTAAAGCAGAGGGTGGTTCTTACACCCAGACCGTTGTTTTCCCTTACGACTCTCGTGCTGACCTCAGCACCTTGGAGCTCCGCGTTGAGGGTAAATGCGCTAAGAAAAACAGCGAATTCACTACTATCGCTGTAATCCCGGTTGCTCAGGGTATCAGCACCATCCAGAAAATGGCCAACAACAGCGCCGCTCTGGCTTTGATGCCTGATAACTTCAAACGTGTAACCACTATCTCTCAGAACGCTGAGATCATGTATCAGATCAACCGTTCTAACGTTCGTAAAGGTGAGCTTACCAAAGAGCAGATCAAAGCTTTCGAGGACTTCGTAAAAGAGTACTCAGACAAAGATCGTGCTACCCTGGGTAACATCTACGCTAAAGGTTATGCTTCTCCTGATGGTCCTGTAAGCTTCAACGACAAACTGTCTAAAGCTCGTAGCGAAAGCGGTCAGAAAGCTATCAGCGAAAAACTGAAAGACGTTGAGAACGCTAAATATGACGTTGCAGCTTACGGTGAGGACTGGGAAGGCTTCAAAGAACTGGTTGCTGCTTCTGATATCAAAGACAAAGACCTCATTCTCCAGGTTCTGGCTATGTATGACAACCCCGTTAAACGTGACGAGGAGATTCACAACATGTCATCTGTATTCGATGTATTGGCTGAGGAGATCCTGCCCCAGTTGCGTCGCACCAAACTCTCTGCTGACGTTGACATCGAAGGCCGTACCGATGCTGAAATCGTAGCTGCTCTGCAGAACAACATCAGCGCTCTGAACGAAGAGGAGTTGCTCTACGGTGCAACCCTGACCGATGACGCTGCTCTGAAAGAAAAAGCTTACAAAGAGGCTGCTTCTAAATTCAACAGCGCTCGTGGTTACAACAACCTCGGTGTAGTTCTGGCTCAGAACGGTAAAGACGCTGCTGCTAAAGAGGCTATCGAGAAAGCTGCTACTTTGAGCAACGATCCTATCATCACCAACAACCTCGGTGTTCTGGCTCTGATGAGCGGTGATGTTGCTAAAGCTAAGAGCTACCTCTCTTCTCTGAATACTCCTGAGGCCAAGAAGAGCATGGGTCTGGTTAACCTCGCTGAGGGTAACTACGCAGAGGCTGCTCGTTCACTCGACGGTTACAACTTGGCAGTTGCTGAGGTGCTGAATGGCAACTTGGCTAAAGCTAAATCTCTGTTGGCTGACTGCGACTGCGCTAACGCTGACTACCTGAAAGCTGTGATCGCTATGCGTGAGGGTAACACCAGCTCAGCAATCTCTAACTTGAAGAGCGCTATTGCAAAAGATAGCTCTTTGAAAGCTAAAGCTCAGAAAGATGTAGAGTTTGCTAAACTCTTCGGTACTCAAGAGTTCTTGGCTCTCTAATCTAACAGAGAATCGTTATACGGATAATCTCCGATAACAAAATATGGCGGGCTGCCCAGATGGGCAGCCCGCTCTTTTTATATCCATGGCCGGCCTGTATTGTAGGTTTCCCATTGGGCTGCTTGGTGAATAAAATTTATTCTAACTATGCGTTTAACACTTGGGTATTTGTGGTGCAAGTAAGAGGCGTGCAGATGGGTATGATATGATGGTGATGTCGTGTTGTGATATGCAAACGACTCTGTGTTATTGGAGAACGATGTGAATGAGAAGTACGAGTGATGGAGATAAAATTCTAAGGAGAATAGGACATGTGTGACATGCTAAACTGTTCTTGAGCTTTAGGGGAAACTATCTGTTGCTAATAAACCACTTCATTTCATTGTTATGTGTATTTATATATGATTGTAGTCGTTAATAGATGAACATATGATTCTTACTTTGCCATATGCTTAGCTTTGCGTGTTGTGTAACTGAGCAGAATAACTTGATGTATGTTTGGAATGAGATGGATTGTTCTTGTTTCGTGTGACGCTCAGTATGCAGGGCGCAACTTTGTTTCCGATAAAATAAGAGAGGGTGTTGTTAGACAACACCCTCTCTTATTGCGTTAAGCCTTCAGAGGCTTACAATGAATTTTGTCTCTTGTCTTTGCTTTAGCTGTTTAGAGCTGAACCTGCCTTGAACCAGCCAATCTGCTGTTCGTTGTATGAGTGTGCAGCCTCAAAGCTTTCGCTGGTGCCATCGCTATGGTGTAACGTGATGGTCATGCGGCTTCCAGGTGCAAACTCCTTCAACCCGGTTACCGAAATGCGGTCATCTTCACGGATGCGATCGTAATCGGCTGGATTGACAAAGGTCAGTGCCAACATACCCTGCTTCTTGAGGTTGGTCTCGTGAATGCGGGCGAACGATTTAACCAAAACAACCTTAGCATTCAGGAATCGAGGTTCGAGCGCCGCATGTTCACGTGATGAGCCCTCGCCGTAATTCTCCTCTGCAACGATGATCGAGCCGATCCCCTGTGCCTTGAGTTGTTTGGCTACGGTCGAAACCCCTTCGTATGCTCCGGTAAGCGGATTCAGAACGCTGTTGGTCTTGCCGTTAAAGCGGTTGACAGCGCCCATCAGCAGGTTGTCGGAGATATTTTCGAGGTGGCCACGGAAACGCAACCAGGGACCAGCCATCGAAATATGGTCTGTCGTACATTTTCCGGCAGCCTGGATAAGCAGACGCAGATCTGTAAAATCGTTCCCGTTCCAACGGGCAAAAGGTTCGAGTCGTTGAAGCCGTTTTGATTGTGGGTCAATAACCACCTCGCCGCGATTCGAAGGATCGGGAGCAATGTAACCGTTCTCTTTTACATCGAATCCTTGACGGGGCAGTTCATCGCCCTGTGGCGGATCGAGCCGTACTTGCTCGCCACGATTGTTGGTGAGGGTATCTGTCAATGGGTTGAAGGTCAGGTCTCCCGCAATGGTCAGTGCAGTTACCAGTTCCGGAGATGCAACAAATGCATGGGTATTGGGGTTGCCGTCTGCACGTTTGGCGAAGTTGCGGTTGAATGACGTGACGATTGAATTGGGTCGTGTCGGATCATCTGTATGACGAGCCCATTGACCAATACAAGGGCCGCAGGCATTGGTCATGATCACACCGCCGATTGCCTTCAAATCATCCAAAATGCCGTCTCGTTCCGCTGTATAACGTACCTGTTCTGAGCCGGGATTGATAATGAATTCAGCTTTGACGGTCAGGTCTTTCTCGCAAGCTTGGCGAGCAACCGATGCGGCTCGTCCCATATCCTGATAGGAAGAGTTGGTGCATGATCCGATCAATCCTACCTCCATCTTCTGGGGAATACCCTTTTCGCGAACGAAAGCCCCGAACTCCGAAATGGTGTGGGCTGCATCTGGGGTAAAGGGTCCGTTGATGTATGGTTCAAGTGTGGTCAGATCTATTTCAATCACCCGATCATAGTATTTTTCAGGGGCTGTCAGTACCTCCTGGTCTGCGCGAAGATTGTCTCCCAGTGCATTGGCTCCGTCTGCAACCTCAGCACGACCGGTAGCGCGCAGATAGCGTTCCATCGCCTCATCATACGGGAAAATAGAGCAGGTTGCACCCACTTCGGCTCCCATGTTGCAGATGGTTGCTTTACCGGTAGCTGAGAGTGACGTTGCCCCTTCGCCGAAATATTCGATAATGGCGTTTGTGCCACCTTTAACAGTCAGGATTCCAGCCAATTTGAGGATTACATCTTTCGGTGAGGCCCATCCGTTCAGTTTGCCGGTCAGCTTGACACCGATCAGTTTCGGCATTTTCAGCTCCCACGGAATACCTGCCATCACATCGACAGCGTCAGCACCACCGACTCCAATTGCCACCATACCCAAACCTCCGGCATTGGGCGTATGTGAGTCGGTACCTACCATCATGCCGCCCGGGAAAGCGTAGTTTTCCAATACGACTTGGTGGATAATGCCTGCTCCAGGACTCCAGAAGCCGATGCCGTAGCGATTTGCTACGCTACGCAGAAAGTCATATACTTCGCGGTTGGTTTGATTGGCCGTAGGCAGATCCTTGTCGGCTCCCAGATCGGCTTGGATCAGGTGGTCGCAATGTACGGATGCGGGAACTGCCGAATGGTCACGCCCGGCATTCATAAACTGCAGCAGGGCCATCTGTGCCGTTGCATCCTGCATCGCCACACGATCGGGACGGAAGTTGACATAGTCTGTACCCCGTTGGTAGGCCTGTTTCAAGGGAAGGGTAGAGCCTTCTGCATCGAACAGGTGGGCATACAGGACCTTTTCGGCGAGCGTCAGCGGCCTGCCGGTAATTTTGCGGGCTGCCGCAACGCGTTCAGCAAATGTTCCATATACGGAACGAATCAAATCGAGATCAAACAGCATTTTTTATTCTCTATTTGGTTGTCGGTTGAATGTGTTGTCGTTGTGTTTGTTGTTAGGAGTCTCCTCTTCTTAAACATGATTACAGAAACTCTTATGGGTTATGATTTTACCGAACGATCGGTTGTCTCTTCTTTGGACTGTTGTTTTTGGAAAGTGTCGGAGGGTGTGTCAGTAGTAGTGTCAGAAGCTGGAGCGGAAGATTGCTTTCCGGGAACCTTCTCCTTTTCTTGCTTTTCTTGATCTTCTACCGCGTGTTGGGTGGTTGACTTTTGTGCCGCCTCCAAAGTCTTTCGAATCTGTTTGCGTTTGCGATTGCGCGCTTCCATGCAGAGTTCGATCAAACGGTCGGGATCGGTACAACTGACAATGTAAATATCCTCATAAATATCTTCAATGAGCACCAGTTGTTTACGTTCCGTTGCGTAAACTTTGCAAATCTCCCAATCACTGAGATGAAACCAATAGCCATAATATCCCCCGAATCCATAACTGCCGATCAAGGGAATCATTCGTCTGAAATAGTCCCGATCGATCGTGCGGATCTTTTCGATCTCCTCTACATGGATGCGAGTCAACTCGACGATACAGTGAATTTGCAAAGCGTCGTCGTCGATGGTCAGATAACGGGGAAAAGACAGAATATAAAGTGTAATGATACACAGTAAAAACAGTAGAAACCAGGCAGGAATGTAGCTGGTCCCCCATACAAAATGGAACACAACTGCTAACCCCACGATAAGTACGATAATACCCCATGTGATGCGTTTGCTGCGACGGTCAAGCGAATATTTGAATTTGGTGACTTCCATGCTTGATGTTGGTATAATCGTTTTAAGTGTGCAGGTGTTATTCGTAATCCGGTTTGTTCCCTGTCGATAGTGTTAATATTTGTTGTAAAAGTCCTTTCCTGTTTGGTGTGGAGAGATAGTCGGATTGAGCTTTTGCCGCTGTAAGATTTGTTTGTTCAATTTTTGGCTAACAAACCCTTTATGAATTCCTTGTATGGGAACTCCGATCTTTTCTTGCAGTTTAATGCGGCGATCGATCGTAAATCCTTCTTTATCTTGTAAATTTTCCTCTGTCTTTTGTAGTAAAATTTATGTTTTTATTGATGGAGACAAGAACCTTTATCTTGTTTTTCAAGCCGAATTGTTGATGTATAACGAGTTATGGTTTCGGTGTGGTAACGACCGTCGGCTCTTCGGTAGCACTCTTGGGGTCGAGTTCGCCTGCTCCTGTCGGAGGCAACTCTCCGAAGTATTCTGCAACGGAACGCTCGAAATGCATAATCGTCTCCTCCATAGAAACAAACGACTTGCCTCCGGCTGCGTTACGATGGCCACCACCACCAAAATAGCGGCGCGCAAAAACATTTACATCTACATCCCCGCGCGAACGTAACGATACACGAATCTCGTGTTGTGTTTGGGTGAACATGGCTGAGAGACTAATACCTCGGATTGAGAGCGGATAGTTTACAAACCCCTCCGAATCCCCCTGTTTGAAGTTGAATCGGCGCATCTCCTCCTCCGTCAACCACATATAAGCGGCTCCATGTTTCCACAACAGCTTCATTTTGTCGTTGAGCATGTATCCCATCAACCGCATGCGACCCTCTGAGAAGTTGTTGTAAACGGCACTGTAGATGTAGGGTACACTGATGCCCCGATCAATCAATGCTGCTACAGCTCGGAATAGATCAGCATCGAGATTGCTGTAAGCAAAATTACCGGTGTCGGTCATGATCCCGACGTAGAGCGATTCTGCCATAGCTTTGGTGAGCGCCTCTGGACCGGCTAATGCTGTGATGAGCTGATAAACAATATATGAGGTCGAGCAAGCATGTGTATCCGAAAAGTGTAACGTGTATTCATCCAATGGTGGATGGAGATGGTGGTCAATCAGAACCCGAATGGCTGTTGTGTTGGCTTGAACGGTGTCCGTCAAGCGGTCAAGCCGATTGATCTGGTTGAAATCTATGCTGAAAATGATGTCCGCTTCCGCAACGAAACGGGCCAGTATGCCCTGACTGTCCTCTTTGAAAACACCGATCTGGGCAATGTCACTCATCCACTCCAAAAAATAGGGATAACGATTCGGAGCGATGCAGCAGGTGGTATGGCCCAACTTTTCGAGATAGGCACGCCATGCCAATGCGGCTCCAATGGTGTCTCCATCTGGATTGGTGTGACATAACAGCGCTATCTTGCGAGGCGCCCCGTTAATCAGCTCGCGTAAACTTTCTAACTTTTCGGGTGTCAGTGTCATATAGGTGGTCTTTATCGTTGCTCAACTTTCAAAGGTACGCAACTATGTGTGAAAAACAAAACGTCACAACGGTTGTAATATTAACGGTAATTCACCCTGTTTCATGTGTAATTGCGCTGTTTTATTCAGCATGATGGGTCGCAAAATCAGCGCTGCAATGCGAAGATGTGATGATCTTGAATCCTATTGCACAGAAAAACAGCGTCCTCACTTCTACTTTTGTGCGTTTTGATCTTTACGCTTGCGGGGTGAAGTTTTGCTGTTGCGTGGTTGTGTTGATTTTGCCGTGCCTGTTTTTTTTGTTGCGGCCGGATCGGAAAGTTGGGACTGTTTTGGTTGCGAAGATGCGGGCTTTGCGTGTTCGGATGCATAATACCTGCACCAGGTCGTGAGTCCGCACGCTTCGCAATGTGGCTTCCGAGCCATGCAGACATAACGTCCATGCAAAATCAACCAATGGTGCGCAACCGGCAGCAATTCGGATGGAAACCCCTTGATCAGTTGCTGCTCGGCTTGCAGTGGATTTTTTGCATCGGTTGTCAGTCCGATCCGATTCGAAACTCGGAACACGTGAGTGTCCACGGGCATTGCCTCCTTGCCAAAAGCAACAATCCCCACTACATTAGCTGTTTTACGCCCAACACCGGGCAGACGTTGCAGCTGATCAATCTCCGAAGGTACAACGCCACCGAATTCGCTGCACAGCATCCGAGCCATAGCGGAGAGATTTTTGGCTTTGTTATTTGGGTAGGAGATGCTTTTGATGTAGGGATAAATCTCCTCGGGATCAACCTCGGCCATCTGTTGAGGTGTCGGGAAGCGGTCGAACAGAGCCGGTGTGGTCATGTTTACCCGTTTGTCGGTACACTGGGCTGATAAAATAACCGCGACAAGCAGTTGGTAGGGGTTGTCAAAATGGAGTTCGCTTTCGGCAATCGGCATGTGCTGCTGAAACCATCCGATAATGCCGCGGTATCGCTCTTGTGTCGTCATCATGTTCGGACCTTGATTTTACTTTTTACAAAAGTAAAAAAGAAAGAGTCCTTGTAGTTGGGGTAGTACTCTTTTTTGAGTAAATTACAATTGAATCTGCTGTTTTGCGCAGTAAGGTCAGCTATAATTATGTCGTTTTTTGAAGATGATCTTGTGTGTTTTGAAAGGATATGAGTGATAGATTTATATATATAAACCTGGTCAAATAGAGGTTATTTGGTTTATAGCAATCGTTCGATCAGAGGAACGAGAATTGCCGTAGCAACCCCCATCAATCCGATTGCCAGACCGCTGATAGCTCCCTCGACGGCCCCGAGTTGCATGGCCCGTGCCGTGCCCATCGCATGTGCGGCTGCACCCATCGCCAACCCTTTGGCTATTTTACTCTCTACACCGATTTTTTTAAGGATGAAAGGCCCTGCAACACCTCCGAAAATTCCTACCAGAATAACCACGACAGCTGTCAATGCTGGGATGCCACCCGATTGGGCTGAAACGTTCAGCGCAATGGCAGTGGTGACCGATTTCGGTTCGAGTGAAGCGACAACAGCCTGTTCTGCGCCCATCGCCTTCGCAATCAAGGCTACGCTGACAATTCCGACTGCACTGCCAACCAGAATGGCGGTTACAATAGCAATCACATTGCCTTTAATCTGAGAAATCTGTTCGTGAAGCAGGTAGCCTAAGGCAACAACCGAAAGTCCGAGCATGAAATCGATAATCTCGATCCGCTGCATAAACAGATCATAGGGAATGCCCGAAAGTTTCAGAAATAAAATCAAAATCGCCATCGAAACCAGTAGCGGATGAAACAGGGCGAATCGAACTTTTTTGTATAACCACATTGAACCGAGATAGACCGAAAGGGTCAATGTGAGCAAAAAGGTCTGTGAGGAGAGAATCTCATTCATGACTATCGGATTTTGTGGAATGGAACGACGAATAGGCGGGCTCTTCCGGATTTGTATTTGACTCGCAAGGAAGGTCGGATATTGTATGGGCAGAAATGTCAGTTGTTTTGTTGATTGGTGTCTCGTTTTCTGTCGTGCTGCTCATGGTATCCGTATTAGCCGCAGTAGCTTTGGGGGCAATGGTTTGCTCCTCTCCGGTTGTGGGCTTATTGTCAATGGGATTGTCTGTGGGCAAAGTCTCAACTCCATTGTCTGGTTGATCGTCGTCGTTTTCGCTCCCTTTTTTTGCTTCGAGCTTTTGTTCCACGATGCCGACCACGATAATCACCAATACCGTACTGACTATAGATGCAACCAAAATGGCAGTCAGGTATTTGCTCACCAACGAATATGAGGCGATCAATCCGACTCCTACCGGGATAAAGAAGAGCATCATGTTGTCGAGCAAAAAGCCTGCAGCCCGTTTCATCCGCCATGGGCGAATCCATCCTAAAGAGAGTGCGCCGAACAGCAACAACATGCCTACAACGCTTCCGGGAATGAAATTACCGGTCAGAGCTGCGACTACACAGCCCAACAGGTAGAAAAATAGAATCCAAACAATTCCTTGCATAAGGTGTGAGTTTGATAAACAGTATGGCAGTCGGTTCGATGTTTCGAGGTTAGCAGTTGGTAGTTGTCGATTTATTTATCTTACTTGGTTAAACGTCAACTCTGAATGATTATATGATTTCGTTGAAACGGTTGGTCATTGTTTGCACTCGCTCTTCTCAAATCTGATGATGTTCGCCGTTTGTTGCCTGATTTTGGTCGCAGAACCCAATTCGATGTTACGAAGCTACTTCCTCTGAAAATCAACTTTGCGGATGTTTTATAACAGGCACTTGGGCTTTCTCAATAGGGACGCAATTGTTATGGTCTGTGGATTACATCATTGGAAGATGTTGGTTGAGTTGTGTATAGTTATTTTTTTGTCAGTTTGTTTATTTATCGGCTCGGGCGAATTGGTTTGATTCAACAAAGGCTTTAGACCCTCGGCAGGTGTTATCTATAAAATTTGCAACCGGGCAAATTTCTGTAAAAGCACTTTGCGTCCGGCCGGCCCAAAATCAACAGTCAATTTGGTGTCGTTGCTCCACTCCTCAATGGCAACAATGGTTCCTTGTCCGAATTTTGCATGGACCACGCGAGTGCCTACTGCCAAAGCTCCTCCATTCGATGAGGTGGAAGCAGCAGGGGAAGTGGCGGCTCCTGAGGAAAAAGGCATGTTGCTGCCTGCTGCGTTCCCCATTCCGTTACCGGCTGTGCCACCCGGGAAAGAGGTCGCAGTACGTGGTTGTCCCATGCCCTGGGGCGTTGATGATATTCCCATATGTCCGGCATAACCTGTCGCTGTCGGACGGTTGGTCAGCGGACCGCCAGGACGGGCGTCGATGCTGCGGAGACGTCCTCCCGGTTTGAGCGGTTCTACCCGTTGAGGGGCTTGCTCACGTGAGGGGTAATAGGTGCGAGGAGCAGCTGTTCCGTTGGTTTGGTAACTTCCGTTGCGAGAACTGCCATAACTGCCATTGCGGGTGTTGCCGGAACCTCCATAACTGTTTCGTCCGGTGCCAGCAGTATAGCCTCCATATTGGGAACGATCGCCGTAACTGCTGCGAGTGGAATCATATCCGGTTCGACTTGTTCTGTATGTGTGTGCTCCACGGCCATAACCTCCGGCCGTACGTCCATAGGTCGAAGACGAATCTTCATCCTCTTCGGGATCACAGTCGAGATCGAATTGTACATCGAGATAGCACGGATCGATCTCTCCCAAAAAACGGCTCGGGCGGCTAAAGCTCATCTCTCCCCATTTGAAACGTGATTCGGCAAAAGAGAGTACAGCTGCCCGTTTGGCTCGGGTGAGTGCCACGTAAAAGAGCCGTCGCTCCTCTTCCAGCCCCTCCGGAGAGCCGAGACTCATCAGACTTGGGAACAGATTCTCCTCCAATCCTGCAATATAGACATACTCGAACTCCAATCCTTTGGCTGAGTGAACCGTCATCAAAGTTACTTTGTTGAACTCTTCGGGCTTTTCGTTATCCATGTCGGTCAGCAGCGAAACGTTCTGTAGCCATTCGTCAATTTGGATCATGCCCGGCGCAGGTGCCTCATCCGAAGCAGTATTTTCAGCTATTGCCCGTTCCTGATCTTCGATATAGCTGCGGATGGAGTTGAGTAACTCTTCGATGTTTTCCAGCGCGCTGATTGATTCCGGGGTCTGTTGCATCTTGTAGGTGCCGATCAGTCCCGAACGGGTAGCAATCTCCAATCCCAACGTGTAGGCTTCGGTCGTGGCCCGCATCTCAGATAACTCACCGATCATTTTAGCGAATTGGGCGACTTTGTTGGCTGCTGCTCCCGTTAGGCCGATCTCCGATACCCCTAAGGTGCTTACAGCCTCCCACATGCTCAGGTTATGGGCGGTAGCGGCTGCTGCAATCTTGCTGATTGTCACCTCTCCGATCCCTCGGGCTGGAGTGTTGATAATGCGACGTAGTGCCTCGTCATCACGCGGATTGACCACCAGTCGCACATAAGCCAGCAGATCTTTTACCTCCTTGCGTTGGTAAAAGGACATGCCGCCATAGATCTTGTAGGGAATGTTGCGGGTTCGGAGAGCCTCCTCCAAAGCGCGGGATTGGGCATTCGTCCGATACAAAATGGCGATGTCGCTGAATTGGGCGCCGTGTGTCCGGACTGTCGTATAGATATCTGATGCCAACAAAGAGGACTCCTCTTTGTCGGTGTATGCTTTCAAAACCCGGATTTTTTCTCCCTTCTCTGCGGCAGAGAAGGACTTTTTGCGGATCTGACGTTGATTTTTCTCGATCACGCAGTTGGCCGCATTGACAATTGTCTGGGTCGAACGGTAGTTTTGTTCCAGCTTGAAGAGCTTGGCTCCCGGAAAATCCTGCTGGAAGCGCAAGATATTCTCGATCTTCGCCCCCCGGAACGAATAGATGCTCTGCGCATCGTCTCCCACCACACAGACATTGCCGTGACGTGCTCCCAACTGGCGGATGATGACATATTGGGCAAAGTTGGTGTCCTGATACTCGTCCACCAGAATGTAACGGAACTGCTCCTGATATTTGGCCAGTACATCGGGTCGGTCACGCATCAGGATATTGGTATTGAGCAGCAGGTCGTCAAAATCCATCGCTCCGTTTTCGCGGCATTTGCGCATATAGAGCTTGTAAATGTCCAGGAACTGTGGAATTCGCAACTCCCGATCTTCGGCCTGTAAAGAGCTGTTCGCCTCGTAAGCCTGTGGGGTAACCAAATTGTTCTTTGCTTTCGAGATGCGGGCCGCAATGTTGTTGGGCTTATAGGTTTCGTCAGAAAGGTTCAGCTCCTTGATCGCCAGTTTGACGAGATTCTTGGCATCGGAGGCATCATAGATCGTGAACGATGACGGATAACCCAACTTGTCGGCTTCGGCACGCAGAATGCGTGCAAAGATCGAGTGAAAGGTACTCATCCACAACCGACGACTCATCCCGCCAGGTACCAGCGTGTCGATACGTTCACGCATCTCACGTGCTGCCTTGTTGGTAAAGGTGAGTGCGAGAATCGAACTGGCCGGAATGCCCTGAGAGAGCATATAGGCAATGCGACAGGTCAATACACGGGTCTTACCGGAACCGGCGCCGGCAATAATCAACGAAGCACCCTGGTAGTTGACCACTGCGTCGTGTTGGGTGGGATTGAGGGTTTGGATATAGTCCGACATCTTGTGAAATCGGGAGGGAAAATAGGGTCTCCTCCACGGCTGCAAAGGTACTCAAACCACCGCACCCGCGCAACCGTCAAAAACTTTTTGTCAAATATTGTTGTCTTGTGCCGTGATTTTACAGAACGGACATAACATATCGGATTGCGCTAATGGGTTTTGTGAATCCTGGAGTAGATCAAGTATTGATTCAAAGTGTTCTTGTGTGGCTGCATGAGATTTGAAGGTTCGGAAAGATGTGCTTTGGGAGTGTCGTGCAGAGTAGGGGAACGAAATGAAAAGAAGAGGCGGAGGAAGAAAGGGTAGAGAGTGTGAAAAGCAAAAAGAAAGCTGGTGTATTGTTGATGGTCGTTGGTATAGCTTTGATGATCCAGGTCAGGTAGTTATTGTTGTTGCTCGTATCGCCTTGTAAATGTCGTCAAATAGTATCTTCGGAAGCGTTTATGAGGTTATAAGGTTATGATTGGGTCCCGCCAATTGCCACACTGAAAGAATTGGTATCTTGTGTGATAATGGTTTACGTGGTCACATGATTTAAATGAATACAATGTCAGATAGCCATGATGATATAATCTCTGTTTGAGCGTGGTGGAGTGGCTAAGCTGAGATATTTTATAATATTTTTGCATCTCTGCCGTTAAAAAACTACCTTTACAAGGATAAGCCTCTGTGACATGGTGTCGGTGGGGCGGATGCACAAAAGAAATTTAAACGATAATAGCATATAAATAATGAGTGAGGTAATCAATATCAAAGAGCTCAACGAACGTATCGAACGCGAAAGCGTTTTTGTCGATACGCTGAATATGGAGATGAGCAAAGTGATTGTCGGTCAGAAACATCTGGTTGACACCCTGCTTATCGGTCTGCTCGCAAACGGCCATATCCTGCTCGAAGGTGTGCCGGGTCTGGCCAAAACCTTAGCCATTACAACGCTGGCTCAGGCCGTGGATGCCAAATTCAGCCGAATCCAATTTACCCCCGATCTGTTGCCGGCCGATTTGCTCGGTACCATGATCTATTCGCAAAAACGCGAAGAGTTTACCGTACGCAAAGGCCCGATCTTTGCCAACTTTATTCTGGCCGATGAGATCAACCGTTCTCCGGCCAAAGTGCAGAGTGCTCTGCTCGAGGCGATGCAGGAACGGCAGGTGACCATCGGTGACGAGACGTATAAATTGCCGGAACCTTTCCTCGTATTGGCGACCCAGAACCCGTTGGAGCAAGAGGGTACCTATCCGCTGCCTGAAGCACAGGTCGACCGTTTCATGTTGAAAGCGCGCATTACCTATCCTAAAAAACAGGAAGAGCGCGATATTATGCGCCTTAATCTGTTGGGAACCTTCCCGAAACCCAATCGAGTGATCGAACCTGAGGATATTGTCAAGGCCCGTACTGTGGTGAATGATGTTTACATGGATGAGAAGATCGAGAAATACATTGTGGACATCATCTTCGCGACCCGCGAACCTTCACAGTACAATAATCTACAGTCGCTGACACCGCTGATTGCTTATGGTGGTTCTCCTCGTGCCTCAATTTCGTTGGCCAAAGCGGCGAAGAGCTATGCGTTCATCAAACGGAGAGGTTACGTAATTCCCGAAGATGTGCGTGCAGTTTGTCACGATGTGTTGCGTCACCGTATCGGATTGACCTATGAGGCCGAGGCCGAAAATGTGACTACTGAAGAGATTATCACTCAGATTCTGAATAACGTCGAGGTGCCCTAATCTTGCCATCTCTTGCTACTGGAAGAGCCTGTGCAATAGCCTTGTGTAATCTGGTCGGCAGCGTAGTGCAAACGTTGGGGTCTGATCAGATGTGATTAGATGTGAGGTGTAGTCCTGCATTCAGTTAGATGAGTTTTTTGAGATGAGTTTTTCCATAGTGTGAGGAATAGACGAAGGATGCATTGGAAAGGCTTTACAAGATATTTGGCATATTCCCGGTACCGTATCCGAATGAGTGATGAAATTGAGACCGTCGATGAAGATGAGATCGATTGGCCGATTTTGAGCTTTTCAACGGTAGCTCCAGAGTGGGTATGATACCCGAAAAACCTTTGGTGTAAGATGTGTTGAGCGTCAGGATTGTGGCGTATAGCATGAATAAGGATGCAAAGCACGAAAGTCGTGCAAAGTGAAACAACATGAGCGAAAATAGCAACGACATACTTCGGCAGGTTCGTAAAATCGAGATCAAGACGCGCGGACTGAGCAATGAAATCTTTGCGGGGCAGTATCACAGTGCCTTCAAAGGACGGGGTATGGCTTTCAGTGAGGTGCGCGAGTATCGTATCGGTGACGATGTGCGTGACATCGATTGGAATGTAACCGCCCGGAGTCGTGCTCCACATGTCAAGGTCTATGAAGAGGAGCGCGAATTGACCATGATGCTGCTGGTCGATGTGAGTGGATCGCGCCTGTTCGGTTCGACCTCCAAACTCAAAAAGAATCTGATCACCGAGATTGCTGCCGTGCTGGCCTTTTCGGCTACCGAAAATAACGATAAGGTGGGCTGTATTTTCTTCAGTGACCGGGTCGAGAAATTTATTCCGCCCAAGAAGGGTCGGGCCCATATTCTGATGATTATCCGTGAACTGATCGAGTTTACCCCCCAAGCAACCGGTACGGATGTGGGCGAAGCGTTGCACTATCTGACCAACGTGCTCAAAAAACGTTCAACAGCTTTCGTCTTGTCCGATTTTATGGATTGTGATGGTGTGGAACGGGTCCGTTTTGAAGACCCTTTGAAGATCGCCTCCGGTAAACATGATTTGGTCGGTATCCGTATTTATGACCGGCGTGAAGAGAGTTTGCCCGATGTGGGAATCCTGGAGTTGCAGGATGCCGAAACTGGAGAAAAGGTGTGGGTCGATACCTCTTCAGCCTCGACCCGAAAGGCCTATGCCGACCATTGGACAAAAACCAATACACTGATCGACCACGCACTGAGTCGCGCTCGTGTGGATAATGTCCGTATTGCTACGGATGAAGATTATGTCAAATCGTTGATGAAACTCTTTAAGCGCAGATGATGCAAAAGATGTTTTGGAGATATATGTGTCGCTGGACCGTTGTATTGTTGATGGCTGCGGGCTTCTATGTGGCGGGGCTGTTGATGGCTCCTCGGGCACAGGGAGCGCTGCCGTCGCGTGCCGAGGCTGCAGCCCAAATAGACTCGATTGTGGCTCGCAACAGTGTCGATACTACCCGCAAGGGACGAAACGATGCTCCTGTTGTGCGGGCAAAACTTAGTGCCGACACCATTCTGATCGGTCAACGGGTCAAATTGCGGATCGAGGTGGACAAAGATGTGATGCAGATGATCGGCTTCCCCGAATTTGAAAATGGTCGTTTGGCCGATTCGCTGGAGATACTGATGCAATCTCGTATCGATACGGTGCGTCAGGGACGTCGCGAGCACCTGAGTTGCGAATACCTGCTCACCTGCTTCTCGCCCGCCGATTATCGAATGGGAAAGTTCCCTGCATTGTGGGCCGACAAAAATATTGTCGATACGGTCTGGTCAGTCGATTCTATACGGCTGATTGTTATGGCTCCGCCCGTCGATACGGTCAATAACACCATTTATGATATTCGTCCTCCGATGCCTATTCCGTTGCGCTTCGGCGAGGTGAGCGGTTATATGCTGATTGGGTTGGTAGTGGCCCTGATTATCGCTTTGGTTATCTATCTGCTGCTCTTTAAACGGGGGAAAGGATTATTGGCTGCTTTGCGGGGACCGGCCGATCCTCCTCACGTGACGGCAATCAAGGAGCTTGAAAAACTGCATACCCAAAAGCTCTGGCAATGTGGTAAGTCCAAGCAGTATTATACCGGTTTGACCGAAATCCTGCGTGAATATCTGGTTGGTCGTTACCATTTCCAGGCGATGGAGATGACTTCGGCTGAAATTTTGGCCTGCATTCGGGAGTTGGCTGTCGAAGAGCGTTCGGCTGCACGCCTGAAGCGTTTGCTTGAAGTGGCTGATTTTGTCAAGTTTGCCAAACTCGAACCCGATCCCGAGCAGAACGAAGATGCTTACCAGGATGCATACTATTTTGTTGAGGAGACGAAAGAGCAGCCCGCTGAGCAACAGAGTGGACAGAACGGGAACGGACAGAATGGGCAGAGCGGAGCGAATGCGATGCAGTCCACCGTTGTGCCTCAGTCGCCTGTCGTGTCGCAAGCGTTGGGCATACCGCAGAGCACTTCTCAGCCGATTACGGCTCAGCGGGTAGTGAGTCCACAGGGAACAGGTGCGGAACAATCTGTGCAAACCCCAAAGGTTCAGAATGCGGCCGGATCTTACGAGTCAATCTCATCACTTGATCCTGATGCTAACTCAATCAAGCAGCGATCGCAAACGGAGTTTATGCCACATGCTGCAGATGAGTACACTCCAACCTATCGAGGTGTTGTGGAAAATCAGCCGTCAGTTGATAGGAGTGCTGAGGTTTTGAAGGATGATAACGCTAAGAAGGAGGAGCAGGCATGAAAACGGCGATGATACGGAGAATTGCATGGGGAATCCTGGTGTTGATCGGCTTGGGAGTAGAGTCGGCGTGGGCACAACGTTATCCCGAACGGCGTGTGTTGCGTTCCGGAAATAAACTTTACGAGAAAGAGCAGTATGCGGAGGCTGAAACTCAATATCGTAAAGCGCAGGATATGAATCCCACCTATGAAGGCCTGTTTAATCTTGCAGATGTGCTTTACAAACAGAAACGGTACGAAGAGGCGCTCAATATTCTCAAGCAGATTGCGCGGGATGATGTGGCTGGGATGCATGCTCCCGATGCGTATTACAATTTGGGTAATACCTACTTCCAAATGAAGAAGTTACCCGAGGCGGCGGAAGCCTACAAAAATACCTTGCGACGCAATCCTAACGATGAAGAGGCCCGTTACAATTTGGCCTATGTGTTGGAGCTGATGAAGCAGAATAACAACCAGAATAACCAGAACAATCAGAATCAGAACAACCAGAACAATAATCAAAATCAAAACCAGAATAATCCGAACGATCAGAATAATCAAAAGCAGCCGCCCAAGAAGGATCAGGGCAATGGAAATAATGATCAACAGGATCAGAACAAGGATAAGAACAACGATCAGAATCAAAACCAGGACGGACAGCAGAATCCGGATCAGAACGGTCAGAATCTTCAGGGACAGAATCCAGAACAGGGAGATGGCCAGTCTCAACCCAATCGGATGAGTCGGGAGGAGGCCGATCGGATGTTGGATGCCGTTCAGAGCAATGAAGACAATACCAAGAAGAAGGTTGAGGCTCGTAAAGCGCGCGCTGTAGCTCCTTCCGGAAAGAACTGGTAGTACGAAATTTTTTTTGTGCAGCTTTTTTGTGCAGCTTTTTTGTGCAGCTTTTTTGTTGATGATGCTTTTCTGGTGAAGAGCTTTACTTTATCAAGTGAACTGGAGAGGTGGTTGAACGGAGGGTAGCGAAGGAATTTGACGAGGAACTGAATTCTGTGGAGCAATTTTGGACAAAGAGGGCTCGAAGGTGAGAGAAATTGAACACGTGGTTGTCTGTAATGAACCGGAATTGGTTACGCTTGAACAGTTGCTTTTTAACTAAAACTCAATGCGGAATTCAGGCGGATAAACTAAAGTGGTGTGTGAATCGGCCAATGTATAAGGCCGGAGAACGAAGTAAAGAGAAAAAAGATTGTGGATATTATAAGATTCGTTAATCCAGAATTGTTGTGGCTGTCGGTATTGGTCGTGCCGATGGTAGCCTATTATATCTATCGGTTGCGCCAAGGCGGTGGAGCGACAATGCGTATCTCGACTGTAGATGGCGTGCGTCGTGTTCCCCGTTCGATGAAATATTATCTGCGCCATCTGCCGATCGTGTTGCGTTCGTTGGCGGTTATTCTGATTGCGGTAGCTCTGGCCCGCCCTCAAAGTGCCGAACACAATTCGAACAGCACGACTGAAGGTATTGACATTGTCATGTCGGTCGATGTCTCGGGTAGTATGTTGGCCCGCGACTTTACACCGGATCGTCTCGGTGCCGCTAAAGAGGTGGCTTCGAACTTCATTATGGACCGTCCCAACGACCGGATCGGGTTGGTCGTATTTGCGGGTGAGAGCTTTACACAATGCCCGCTGACCACTGATAAACGATCCTTGCTCAGTCTGCTGGGTAGCGTGAAGAGCGGAATGATCGATGATGGTACTGCGATTGGTAACGGTTTGGCAACCGCTGTGAACCGCTTGCGCGAAAGTCAGGCCAAAAGTAAAGTGATTATTTTGCTGACAGATGGTGTCAATAACAGTGGACAAATTGCACCGTTGACTGCCGCCGAAATTGCCCAGAGTTATGGGATCCGTGTCTATACTGTGGGTGTCGGTACGATGGGAATGGCTCCTTATCCTGCTATCGATATGTGGGGACATTTAACGTTCCAACCGATGAAGGTCGAGATCGATGAAAAGATGTTGACCGAGATTGCCGAAATGACCGGTGGAAAATATTTCAGAGCTACCGACAATCGGCGGCTCAAGGACGTTTATGACGAGATCAATCAGTTGGAGCGTAGCCGTGTAGAGATGGAGAATTTTACCCATTATCAAGAACGTTTTACGCTGTTTGCTATATTGGCTTTGGTGTTGCTTATCGGTGAATTTGTCCTGCGACAGACCTGGCTGAGACGCTTGCCCTAATGTTGAAAGGAGGGTAAGCCTGATCCAAAAGTCGATGTGCGTTACATGGATGTGAATTGTCAGCTGTTTTGAGGTTGTGTATCTCCTATAGACTTCATTAATAGCTACTAATAATCAATAAAAATGTTCAGATTCGGAAGTCCGGAATATCTATATTTATTGTTGTTGCTACCGTTGATGGTAGTGCTGTTCGTTTATGCGGTAAAGGCGCGCTGCCGTGCTTTGGAGCGCTTTGCGGATCGGGCTCTGCTCCCGAAATTGATGCCCGAGGCTTCGCCGGCACGACTCAAATTACGTTTTGTATTGTTGACGTTGGCCATACTGTTTATGATTTTGGCTTTGGCACGTCCTCAGTTTGGCTCGAAATTGCGTGAGGAGAAACGTCAGGGGATCGAGATCATGCTTGCTGTCGATGTGTCGAACAGTATGTTGGCTGAGGACTTTGAACCGAGCCGCCTGGAGAGAACGAAATATGCGATCGATCGACTGACCGAAAAACTCAATGAAGATCGCATCGGATTAATCGTTTTTGCAGGTGATGCCTATGTGCAGCTGCCCATTACGTCGGATTATGTAACGGCACGTAATTTCGCCCAACAGATTTCGCCCGATATGGTTTCACGTCAGGGTACGGCCCTCGGAGCTGCAATTGATCTGGCGGCCAGCTCCTTTTCAGCAGGTAGTGAGGGAAGTCGAGTGATTATTTTGATTTCGGACGGTGAAAACCATGAAGATGATGCTGTAGCGGCTGCTCAGATGGCAGCTGAACGGGGAATTAAGATCTATACGATCGGTATCGGTACCCCTGAAGGTGCCCCCATTCGGATTGGAGGTGATTTTATTAAAGATGCTGATGGTAAAATGGTGGTTTCCAAACTCGATGAATCAACTTTGGAGCAAATTGCAATGGCTACCGGCGGAGGTTATATTCGGGCATCAAACCGCAGTTTGGGGTTGGATGAGATCATCAAACAGATCAATGAGGTGGAACGTAAAGACTTGACCGAATCGATCTTTGAGGATTTCAGTGAACAGTACCATTACCCGCTTGCCATTGCGTTGGCATTGTTGTTGGTCGAGCTGTTGATTCCGAATCGTCGCAGCCGATTGTTGCAGCGTCTCAATATCTTCCGCAAGAAAAGAGTGGAAGAGAACAACCTGGATTGATTGTAGAACTCTGGGGGGGGGCCTAGGCAAAATGAGTTGCATCTTGTCACGAGTCAATCCCGTTTAGGAAATTTATTATGGGGGGTGAGTGGCATAGGCTTGTGTCGGGAAACAGAGGTAGTTATAGCCTTTAAAATAACTATTGAAAGAAAAGGTGGCGTGGTTGTTCTATATGGTTGTTCTATAAGTAAGATATACATGAGTTTCAAAATGGCGATTGCAGAAAATGTGAGACTCTGACCAGAAGTTACTCTATCGTTAGGATTTAAAAAAAAGAGCAGGGAAGACTAAATGTCATTGTCTTTCCTGCTCTTTTTAGATTGTTGTATTATCGAGACTGCAGTTTGCCCCTGGGGGTATCTGCAAAATGCGAGAACGTTTGAGACGTGTCCGAGCTCTTCTTAGTATGCAGAAAAGTGGATGGGTTTTCGTTTAATGTTTAGTGTGGTATATAATTCTCCTTCCTTTTAGGCTTGTCTGTGGCGTGCGATTCATGTTGTGTTTTATCTATGCCCTATGTCAACCAGGGGAAGAGTTTGCTGTTGGTACCTACCCTAATCCTCAGTTCTGGCGTGATAAACAGCAACCGTTGAGCGGCTATTCCGTAACCTCGTCGTAAATCAGTTCGAAATCATCGACCCACATCTTGCTGTCCCGGCTGCCAATGTAGTAATCTCCGTAACGCGAAGCCGAAATCACCAATACAAGATGAGTCGGTACCAAATTGGTCTCATTGTATTTGAGTTTGATGGTAAATTGCTGCCAATCGGCCACCGTTTTGTCCAAGACTAATTCACCATAAGCAATTACAGCCGGACTGTTCGGATTAAAGAAGGTGTTCTTATCTCGTGTATCGACGCATATAGGTACTTCGTCAGTGCCTAACATCTTGTCTCCCGTTGTCTCTTTTTCGCAGACACCATACTCTTCAGGCGTCCAAGTCCCTACTGCGACATAGATCATACCATTGTCAGGATCGCCTTTGTTGATAGTCACACCCGTAGGCTGACTTGTCCCGACATCGGTAATGGCTCCACAGTTGTATTTGACCCATCCCCGTAATGCCGTTGGACGTTGGGTGAATGGACGACCGAAACCGACGATACCGTTCGTGCCTCGTGTAACCAAGTATTTACCGATGAACAGGTTGCCGGCTGCCAGTTTACCAATTCCTGCAATTCCTGCCAGTTTTGATTGCAACAACGCTGCATATTGTCCGCTGCTGCCAGGACGTTTGTCTGTGGTTTTGTCGGTCAATACTTCACCGGCAATAGAGGCTCCGGTATTTCCTGTCCCCCAAAATGCTTCATCTCGTGTAACTCCCGGATAGATAATGTTGTTCTCTGTACACCATTCTTCAAATCCTCCGTTGGGCAGTGCGCGTTCGATGTCTGTGGTGACGGTAGTTACCGGTGATTCATCGGTGTCAGAGTAGGCCACCAGTTCATAAGAGGTTTCTGGCTCAAGTCCCGATAGGCAGGTCTTAAATGCACCTCCAGTCACCTCTACCTTTTCTGTTGGTACTGTGATCCAGTCAGTAGTGCCCTGCTTGCGGTAGCGGAACCCCAAATCTGTGCCCGAACGCCCTTCGCCATACAACCAAATAATCCGCGTCCAAACATCTACCCGTGAGAATTGTGCGGTTACCTCAGTCGGGATCACATATAGAGACCAGCGTTCAGTCTCGCCGTGATAGGTGATATCGATGGTACGATAGTTCTCGAATGAGGTGATTTCACTCGGGTCGGGAGTCATGGTGGTGATATCTGCCGGCCCCAGCTTTAGGGCTGTGATTTTGATGTTATCCATGTCTGTCCCTTCGGGAACATGTACCGTGGCGGTGTGATGCTCGACATCAAAAGTTGCAGCTCCAATTTGCGACTCAACGGTGAATATGCGTTCAATCTCTTGCTCGGCACGTATGGTCCATTCATAATCCTGATATAGTGAAAGGGTAACCGGCAGCTCTGCACTCAGGTCAAAGGTTCCGGGAACGGTAATGGAACTAGAGCCACCTTCTGTAATCTCCAATTTGCTGATCTCGACCTGTTTGATGTTGGTTTGCTCTTCCAGGTGCAATGTGACAACACGTGTTTTCTGATCGATGTCAGATGCTTCGCAGGTGAACCCCTCTCCCTGAACCCCGAGAATGTCAAGGGTTACGACCGGGTAGGGAATGTCATTCTTGATGCAGGAGACCAGAATGAGAACGGAAACATATAAGAATATGTGGCAAAACCTATTCATGCGTTGTTACAAAAAGAAGTTGACACCGATACGGATATTGGCCAGATTCAGACGGAATAACATTTTGGCGGTTTCACGCGATCCAATAATGTTGCCTTCACCGTCGCTTTGAGTCACCTTTGTATATTGGAGACCTCCCAATCCGAAAGAGATCGTACTACATACATTGGGAAAAATAAAGACCGAACATCCGGGATTGAAGGAAAATTTAAATTGCTGGGTGTTACTGTGGGTCTTTTTGATCTGATCGTTCGAGTTGTAGGAAAAGAGCGATTTGCCAGTTTTGTACGAGGCTTCCAACTCGGCAAAAAGGCCAAAGTGCCCTTTGTTATCTATGGCGGCATAGGAGCGCATGAAGAGTCCGAACGAAGCAGCCTGATTGTCCAAATGGATATCTGACAAATCAATGTTCATGTCATTGGCCGATCCCAGATTCAATGTCGCGTTTCCAATATCGCCTTTTGTATTTGAGTAACCAAAACGGGCACCGATTCCGAGGTTGTTTTTGAGGAAAAACATAAACGACGGATTGATCGTAAACATGCTCCCTTTGAAATTCAGGTTGTCAAAGATCAGCAGATAGTCTGTATCATCGCTGTTGATTGCACCGTAAGAAACCGTCAACCCAATTGCTACTTCCCGTTTGAAGATGTAAGGAATGCGATTGATTTCACGATCCATACGGCGACGAGTCGGAAGAAAATGCTTTTTCTCTGCCTTTTGAGGTGCGGAGAGCATGGTCGAATCTCCTCCTGATAACAACTGACCAGAGCGTTGATTCGGCGTATGTGTCGAGATCATGGGTAGCTCCAGATCCACTTTTGTATTGGATGTCGGAGCGGGTATGGAATCGAAGGGTTCTAACCGTTTAGGTGCAGTCTGCGGAACGGTTTGCATTTCGGAGGCGTCTGCAATCGGAGACGATTGTTGGGAAACGTTTGACAGCTTTGCCTCCCGCTTGTCCCTCTTTTTGTTGGCTTTTTTCTCCTTATGTGCGTCTGCTGAGAGGGTTGAAGTCGTATCCTTTTTATAAATCGTTGATACAACCTGAAGCGTGTCGAGAGTGTTAATCCTATTGTCAAGTTGGTTGTGTGATGATTGATCTATAAGCAGACTGTCAGCAATCACAGAAAGTTCACTATTGTCACCGTGTGTTGACAAACCGGAACGCCCCTCTCGTGCATAAAGGTTCGTAGAGATCATCAGTGAGATGATGACCATCAACAGCGAGATATATCTAATTTTCATTTTCATCACGTCGCCGGATTAGAGATAAAATGCAACACCCAGCCCGATGGAAAAGATGTTGACTTTGAAATTCATTGCACTCGAATTACGTTTGCCGACTGTGACCTGGTTGTGGATCTGTTTGACACTGTTGTAGGTAAAACCCAACACTCCGACATTCAACTCGACAGCCATGTTGTTGGTGGCGAAGGCTACCAATCCTGGGGTCATGCCGATCGAGAAGATCTTGCCTGTTTCGTATGTGCCGCGTATTGGGCTGTCTGCAGCAAATTTTGCTTGAGAACGTCCCATGCCGATCTGCATCTCATTGAATAGTGCAAATCGTTTGTTGTTGCCCAGGGGAATGTATTGTCGCCAAATCAGCGATGCCTGGTAGGTGTGTTTCAAAGAATAAAAATAGTCGGCTTTCAAATCAACGCCTGTATCGTCATCTCCCAGTTGGATGCTGCCGTTGTCAATGCGCAGGAAGGTGCGGGAATATGCAAAACGTACACCGACTACCATGTTGTTGGTCAATGCATAACCCAGGGCTGGTGTGATTTTCATTGTGTGGCCTTCCGAGTCAATGCCTTCAATTACTACAAAGGTGTAATTGTTGTTCGAATGGGTGGAAAAAGAGACATTGGTCGCTATCACCCATTGCCCTTTCGGAACAAACGTATTGGATAGACTGGTTAAGCCTCGTTGCCGTTTGAGCGTACGGATCGAATCGGCCGACAGTTCAGGATAGGGCGGCTTGTATTGGCGACGCTTAGATACTTTTTTGTTTGTTGATCTATCTTTCCACGTTTCCTGTGACGCTGTCAGGTGCAGATCTCTATCAGCCGGTAATCCGGTCGATAATGTTGCCGTATGGTCTTGTTGTTTGTCCTGCTGGGTCGGAATGGAATCCGCAACAGATAACAAACTATCGATCTGTTCCGACCCTGAGGCCGGAACAGATCCGAAAGCTGTTGAATGTATACCCCCAAAAATGAGGAGAATAGATATGATTGGCGTTAATCCTTGCTTCATTAGTAAAGATTATTCTTGATCGACGTAGCCGTAGTCTCCTTCATAAACGAATTCGATGTCATCGAGGAACAGATTGCTGTCTGTGCTACCTTCGAAGTAATCGCCTCGATAGCTGGCAGATGCGGTCAAGATGAGTACATTGGGCTTTTCCGATTCGTATTTTTTACGATAATTGATCGGGATCTCAATCATGGTCCATTCGGACTGTGTCTGTTCAATTAACAAGTCTCCATAACCCAAGATATGGCCTTCCAGAGTTGAGGGGTCTTGCAAATTGGTGTACAGAAACTCCTTAGTAGGATCGAGTACTGTCTTGTCAATTTCACCAGACTTCGTGTTGATCGTGTGATAGGTGCATCCGGGTTTGGTCATGTTGGTCAGACAGACAAAAATACGTGATTTATCTCCACCCCCGACATTCCCTTTGTACCAGACACGTAGTTTCGTCGGTCGGGCATTGAAACTGAAAGGTTGACCCATATTGACTGTACCGGCTGTACCTAAAATCTCTCCGAATGATCCTACAAAGATATTACCGGCTGCCAACTTAATTACAACTTTAGTTGTTTGTAATTTGGCACTGTATTGTCCCGAGGAGCCAGGGCGAGGATCAGCCTGACGTGTGGTGACATTGTATGACGATCCTATCGAGGTTGAACCAGGATTTCCGGTTGCCCAGAACTCTGAACCTCCTTCTGCATAGGGAAACCACGGATTACCGGACTGGTGCCACTCTTCGAATCCTGCATTGGGAATTTGTGTGCCGGCAGGTGTCGTTTCGCTTTTGACCTCACCACTTGCCGTCCCGTTTTCAAAGAGTTGATATTCGTAGGTCTGATTGGGTTTGAAATCGGTCGCTTGGGCCGTGTAGGTATATCCATCAGCCCCTTTGATTGCAGGAAGTGTCGTCCATTCACCGTTGCCCGAGATGCGATACTTCACCGATACTTCAGTAGTAGCCGGATTGGTTACCACGGCGCTCATAT
>ERZ773258.479-NODE-479-length-46567-cov-12.129816_pt1 | contig 46567 bp, 53 predicted proteins | sample MGYA00511962_ERZ773258 | MGnify/ENA primary metagenome ERZ773258 (study PRJEB29015, sample SAMEA2737755) | human gut metagenome | biome: human gut; feature: human-associated habitat; material: faeces | place: China | collected 2012 ... | reverse complement strand
GTGAACACTAGAACCTGAATCTAGCGAGTCTACCAATTCCACCACTCGCCCATATAAGCGCCGTCTCTCAACGACCCGCTTATATTAACACAGGTTGGGAAATTTGTCAATATTGTTTTTGACTTTTTTGCCCTTTTTATTGCGCCTGCGCTGCCATGAGATAGCTGCTGACGCAGTATAGGGTCTGGCCGTTGTACTCCACCCGCGACCAGCCCACGTCCCGGTTGATGCCGGTTCGGGTGACGACCTCGCCGTTTTTCAGCGATGCGACCACCACGCAGTCCGGGTCCTCCACGCTGGGCAGCGACCGCAGATTGACCTCCACCTTGGCGGTGACGAGATCGTTCATTTCCTCAAACTGGGTCTGGATGCCGTCGTCCTCCGACTGAGTGGGAAGCTCGCCGCTGCCCACCGGCGTCAGATAGCTGCTAACGGCATAGCAGGTCTCACCCTTGTACGTTAGCTTCGACCAGCCGTTGTCGCTGACGCCGACACAGGTGGCGACATCGCCGTTTTTCAGCTGGGCGACTACCGTGGCGTCCTCATGCTCCACGCTGGGGAGCTTTCGCAGGTTGACCACATCCTTGGCGGTCACCTCCTGGTTTACCGGGGTGAAGACCGTTTTGATGCCGTCCTCCCCTGCCTCACCGGCAGTGTCCGCCGAGTAGTTCATGTCGGTGGTCAGGTAGCTGCTCACGGCGTAATAGGTGCTTCCGTTGAAGGTGACCTTCGACCAGCCGCTGCTGCTTACGGCAATGCGGGTCGCAATTTCCCCGTTTTTCAGGGTGTACAGCACGGTGCTGTCCGTGTCCTGACTGGGGATGTCCCGGAGGTTAGTCTCCACTTTGGCGGTCACTTCCTCGTTGACTTGGGTAAAGTCCATCAACGCCTCCACGTCCGGGAAGGCTTCCGCCGGGGGCGTCTCGTCCTTGGGCTTTTCCACTCCGTCGTAGCCGAAATAGGCCACATCCATGTCTACCTTCTGGGAAATGCCCGGAACGCTTCCCTCCATGGTGTACTGCCACATCTGGTGATCGCCGGCATAGCTGGAGGTATGCACGGTCGGGTCAGCATCCCCGGGGAACTGCGCCACCCAGATTTTATAATGTTTTTCAATCCGGGAGGTCTCCCACAGGGTTTCGTCCTGAAGCTCATTTTTCGCGGCGTAGAACATACCCTCGTAGCCCCGCTGCTCGATGCGCTTCAGAAATGCCAGGGCGATATCCGTCCGCTCCGTTTTGGACATGCCGTATTGACGGCTTTCCATGTCGGTAAAGCCCTCGCAGTCGTAGACCACCGGATAAGTGATGGGATACTGGGCGATGAAATCCGCCGTCCAGTCGGCCTCCTCTACGGCTTCCTCTTTGGAAATGGCAGTGGAGAAAAAGTACACGCCCAGCTTGACGCCGTTTTTCTCCGCTTCCTGGAGGTTGTACCGGGCATTGGAATCGGGAGAAATTTCGCCTTCTGCCATTCCCCGCATACCGACCCGCACCATGGCAAAGTCCACCCCGGACGCGGCAGTCTCCGCCCAGCGGATGGTTCCCTGATACCGTGCCACGTCGATCCCATAGGTGGTCTCGTCGGTTTCCTTGGTGGTGCGCTTGGGCTTGCCCTGGCAGCCGCCCAGAAGTCCTGCAATCATGACGGCGCAGAGAACAAGCGCCAGAAGCTTTTCATATTTCTTCATCATAAGCGTTACCCTTTTCTTTCTTGGGTTACGCTTAGGGTATCACAAAACGGGAAAAAAGTCTACCCCGGAAATAGGAACGGTGCGAGACAATGTTTTCCTGGCAAGGAAAAGAGAAATGCGGAAAAGTCTTGATTTTTTCCGTAACCGCTGATATAATGACCGGGAATCAAAAAGCTATGGAGATGTACCCAAGCGGTTGAAGGGTCCGGATTCGAAATCCGGTAGGCGGGTTCTGCCCGTGCTGGGGTTCGAATCCCCACATCTCCGCCAAAAAGCCCGCCATAATTCTATCAAAATTATGGCGGGCTTTTTACGCTTATTAGACCGATGAAAGGAGCAAAAGCAAATGCTTATAGACGGCACAATCGTGCAGGCATATATTTCCGGGGCGGATATGCGCGAATATAAAAACGAATGGTTCTTTTCCAGTTCCACCCTCGACGTTGACCTTGGGAAGAATATTTTCGTTCTTCCCCCCGACGACGATTCCACGCGGGAATCCGTTCGCGAAATGGAGCAGCGCTTTCGGCGTGTCACAGAGAATTTTGAACCGGTAAACCGCTCCGTCTGGGATGCGCTTTTTCCCGGGTGGCAGGAAAAGCAGGCTATCGTTGATCTCATTGTCGGTTTCCCGGAGCCGTACGATGCCGTAACCGTAAAATCGGCGGACGGAAAGACACATTTGATTTTTGACCTTATCTGCTGGAACAAATACGGCAGTATGACAAATCTGAACGATGTCATTCGGAACGTACTGACCCATGAGTTTACACATTTCCTGATCGGATGCTATTATCCGGAGGCAGACGCTGCGCTTGAAAGCGCCGATTATCTGACAAAACTGGATGCTTACACCTTCCACGAGGGCTTTGCTCACCTGATTTCCTTTAACTGTGCGCAGATAGACGATGTGGACTGGCATTCCGCGCAGCTTGAAGATGTATATTCATCCTGCAAAGAAAAAATGCGCACAGCACTTGCAGAGACAAATCCGGAAAAGCAGGCGCAATTTCTCTATGATGCGATCTGCGGCAATTTTTATGAAAAATATGCGTGTATGTGCGGTATGCTCTATTTGGCAAATCAGTGGGAGGCAAAAGGTATTGACGGCCTAAAGTCTGCTTTTTCCGATTTTCACGGATTCGCCGAAAAAACGCTACTTTGACTTATGGAAGCACCGCGTAATTTCGTCTTTGGTCTTCGACGGATCTTTTACCGAATTGAGCTGTAAATGCTCATAATGGCTGTTAATCCAACACGACATTCTTTTTCTTGCCGTTTTTCTTTCTCGGATACTCCCGGATGCGGGTGACAAAATCGAGATTGATTATTTCCCGCTCACCGGATTTTCTCTCGATGATCATACCGCCGTCACCAATTTCTTTTATCACGCCAAGTACGCTTCCGTCATTGGAAGTAATCGTGTAAATGATGCACTCTTCACCGATAAACTGCTTTGCCAGCTCTTTCATAACATTGTTCTCCTTGTTCTGCTTTTTCCGATTTAAGATTTGTTTGACTGCTGCCAATCTCCTTTGCCGCGTTATCCATGGGATAATCACAAGGAGAATCAAAGCAAGCAAAAAGAGGTAATGACTGTTCATTTTTTCTCCCTCTGGTTTCACTGCAAGCCGTGTTATAATCAGGAAATTTTATTCCCGGCTTTGGAATAGCGGATTGCTTCTTTGCAGTACACCGACATATTGACGATCCAGATAAGGCATACCACAAACGAGGGCAAAAAGCCGATCTCAAACACCAGCGCGCAGATTGCGAGCACGATTGCCAGAGCCGTGCAGACCGTGTTGGTTGCGGAGTACGCCTTGTATGCGCATTTGCCGATCGTGATTTTCTCGGCCTCGTCGCAATCCTCCATCCACTTCTTTTGAAATCTCATATCGTAGACGGACGCCTTCTTTTCGGGATTTGTCTGCTTTGCGGCATCCACGCACTTCTGCTGGAGAATTACCGCTTCAATCATAATTCCGAAAAAGGCTGCGATACCGACCGAAAACGCAACAGTGTTTTCGCTGCTGTCGAACATTGCAAAGCCACCGGAATAAGACGCTGCAATGAGGAAGAAGGAAAGAATAAGGGCTGCACTTGTAATCCAGATGGCAATAGAGAGTTTTTTATCAATCGCATCAGATATTTCCTCATTTTCCCCATCCCAGGATGAGATAAGTTTCTTTGCGCTTTTATAAATCGGAATACACACTGCCGGCAAAATTACCGCTGTGGCCAGCATCATCCAGGACGCAATATAAGTGCCGAAAAACGCTCCTGCGTTCTTCACGCTGCCCGCCAATGTGTTCAGCCCATATTTTGCGGCACAAAAGCCTAACAAGCCGCCGACAAGCATACTGATGGCCATAATAAGCAAAAACTTGGGTAATGCTTTTTGATTTGCCTGCTTAATCTCATCTTTTCCCATCTTCTGTTTCCTCCTGTAAATAGAAAATCTCTTCCACCGTAACACCGCATACCTTTGCAATCGTCAGGGCAAGGGTGACAGACGGCGAATAGTCGCCCCGTTCAATCAGGCTGATTGTCTGCCGTGATACGCCACATAATCGTCCCATTTCCTGTTGATTAACATTCAGTGCGGCTCTGCGCTCTTTTAGTCGATTCCGCAATATCATACAGCGCCTCCATTTGACAATTTTATTTGTCTGATTGACAATTATCTTTGTCATTATGGATTATACTCTTGTCATTCTAATTTGTCAAGAGAATTTGTTATTTTTCATCAACGATTCATTCTGCGTTTTACATCCCCTTACCGTTTTCGTTGTTTTCCGAAAACCGTTGCTGTAAGGCGCTTATCAAAAATTCCACCGAGATCCCGGAGGAATCTCGGTGGAATTTTTCAGTCTATCATATTGGTCGGCACAAAATCAGTCAACCCGCACCAGCGTGTATTCCCGGCTTCCGAAGCCCAGCGCCGCGGCGGCTTCGATGGTGTGAACGCCGTTGCGGCTTTCCACCCGCTCCAGGAAATGCGCCTTGCCGGGGTCGTCGCAGCCGTACACCAGATCGATGCACGCCTGGTCGATGGCAATGGGATCCGTGGAGACCAGAATGCCCATGTCCGCCATGCAGGGGTCTTCCGCGACCGCACAGCAGTCACAGTCCACGCTCATGTTCTTCATGACGTTGATGAAGATCATGTTTCCGTGGAAGAAGTTCACAACGCTGCTGGCCGCGTCCGCCATGGATTCCAGGAAGGAATCATGCTCCGCCGTCCAGATATCTTCCGGCACGCCCGCGCCGTGAATATACGCCTTGCCGTAGGAAGACGCCACGCCGATGGACAGCTGCTTCAGTGCGCCGCCGTAGCCGCCCATGGGATGTCCCTTGAAGTGGGACAGCACCAGCATGGAATCGTAGTTTTTCAGGTCTTTTCCCACGAAATTCTTCTGGATGACCTTGCCGTTCGGGATGTCCAGCTCCAGATCGGGGCCTTCGGCATCCAGCAAATCTACCGTAAAGTAGCGGCTCCAGCCATGCTCGTCCATCAACCTGCGGTGCTTCTCGGTGGTGTTGCGGGCGCCGTCATAGGCGGTGTTGCATTCCACGACGGTGCCGCCGACGTAGTCGATCACCGGCTTCCAGAACTCCGGCCCAAGGAAATTCTGGTTTCCCTTTTCGCCGGAATGCAGCTTGATCGCGATATTGCCGGGGAGCGTCTTGTCCACCAGCCTGAACATGTCCAGAACCTTCTCCGGGGTGATAACAGGAGAAAAATAAACGGTTGCACTCATAAAAACGTACCTCCTACCACTTGGTTGCCTGTATTATAATACAGCCGAATTTTAATTGCAAGTGTTTTTCCTTTGGGCGTTTTTGTTGTTGAAAAACGCGGGTGGCTATGGTATAGTGATTTTCGACAAAAGATCGGAGGAAAAGCACATGAACGACAGGCTGCTGGATTACGCCACCCGCATTCAGAGCATCGCCCAGGCGGGGCTTCAATACGGGAAGGACAAATATGACCGCGAGCGATACGAAGAATTGCGGCAGATCGCCGCGGAGATGATCTCCGAGAAAGCGGAGATACCCATGGAGAAAGTCCGCAATTTATTCTGCAATGAGACAGGCTACCAGACTCCGAAAATCGACACCAGAGCCGCCGTTTTCATCGACGGAAAAATTCTCCTTGTTCACGAAAACAACGGCACCTGGTGCCTGCCCGGCGGCTGGTGCGACGTTGACCAATCCATTGCGTCCAACACCGAGAAGGAGGTTCGGGAGGAATCCGGATTCACCGTCACGGCGCAGCGGCTGATCGCCGTTCAGGACTGGCGGAAGCACAACGTCACGAACTACGTCTACGGGGTCGTAAAGTGCTTTGTGCTGTGCAAATATGAAGGCGGCGAATTCCAGGAAAATATCGAAACGACTGAGATTGGCCTATTTGGGCGGGACGAAATTCCCCATGAACTTGCCGTGGAAAAGACCTCCCGGGAGCAGATTTTGATGTGCTTCGACGCATTGGACGATCCCCTGTCCCCTACTCTGTTCGATTAGCCCCGTGTCCGGCGGAGAGGAACGCGCATGATCAAAATTGCTTTTTTTGATATCGACGGGACGCTGCTGAAATTGGGGTGTAAAGAATTATCCCCCAACACGCTGGGCGCTTTGCAGCAGCTGCAGCGCAGCGGGATTCTGCTGTGTATGGCCACGGGGAGAAGCTACCCCGCTATCCCCCATTTTGATGGGATTAAATTTGATATTTACCTGACCTTTAACGGCTCCTATGTTGTGAGCCACAACCGGGTCATCCGGAAGGAACCGCTTCATCACGATGATGTTGCCTGTATTGTCCGCAACTTAAAGCAAATGAACCGCGCAATTGCCATCAGCAACACCAATTCTGTGGTCACCAACGGGACAGATCCGGAGCTGGAACAGTATTTTTCCTTTGGAAGCTCGAAGCTGATCATCGCCGACAACTTTGATGAACTGTGTAACGGCGACGTTTTTCAGATCATGTGCAGCTGCCGCAAAGAGGAATACAGCAAAATTCTGGAAGGGACGACCAACACCCAAATAACCGCCTGGTGGGACAAGGCCGCGGATATCATTCCTCTCAGCGGTGGCAAGGGCGCAGCCGTGGCGGATGTGCTGAAATACTTTGGATTTTCCAAAGACGAGGCCATTGCTTTTGGTGACGGAATCAACGACATTGAAATGCTGCAAGCCGTCGGCACCGGGGTCGCCATGGGCAATGCCAAGGCGGCGGTAAAAGAAATGGCCGACGAAATATGCGAATCCGTTGAGGATGACGGCGTCTTTACATACTGCCAGGCGCGGAATTTTTTCAGAGAGTAACCTTGTATTTTTCAGGGCGTATGGTATACTGTTACTGCTCTAACGGCATTGAATTTATTTAGCGCTGGGGGATTCCCATGGACTATAACATTTTACTGGATCTTGCCACTGACCTTGGCTATGAGCTTGCCATGTGCGGCGCGGAGACCTTCCGGGTGGAGGAAAGCGTCAGCCGGGTGCTGAGCAGCTACGGCATCGCGTCGGAGGTGTTCGCCATTCCCAATTATCTGATCGTCACCGTCATGATGGAGGACGGTACCCCCATCACCCGGATGCGCCGCATCGGTTCCCACGGCAACGATCTGGACGCGGTGGAGAAATTCAGCGGCCTGAGCCGCGCCTATTGCAGCCGGCGGCCGGAGCCGAAGGAAGCCCAGCGATGGCTGGAGGTCGTCCGTTCCCAGCGGCGAACCTATTCGGTTCCCATCATCTACCTGGGGTATTTTCTGGGCGCTCTGGGCTTCGGACTGCTGTTCGGCGGCAATCTTCTGGATGGCTTCTGCGCCGGTATCTGTGGGATCCTGGTGGGGCTTGTGATCCGGTTTCTGGACGCCCAGGACACCAACCAGTTTTTCCGAACCATCGCAGCTTCCTTTCTGATGGCGCTGCTGGCCTATGCCTTCGGCGCTTTGGGCGTCGCCAAAAATCCCGACGCCGTCACCATCGGCGCATTGATGATCCTCGTCCCCGGCCTGCTGTTCACCAATGCCATGCGGGACATCATTTATGGCGATACCAATTCCGGTATCAACCGCATCGTGCAGGTGTTCCTGATCGCGGCGGCTCTGGCAGTTGGTACGGCCACGGCCTGGTCTCTTGCCGATCGGCTGTGGGGCGCGCCGGTTTCCGCACCTGCCGTTGACCATTCCGTTCTGGCGCAGTGCCTGTTCGCCTGCATCGGATGCTTTGGGTTCTCCATTCTGTTCAATATTCATGGCCCCGGGGGCATTCTTTGCACCATCGGCGGCATTGCGTGCTGGGTGGTGTTCTGGCTCAGTCAGCGGCTGGGATTCAGCGAGATCCTATCCTATTTCTGGGCTTCTCTGTTTGCGTCGTTATACTCCGAAATTATGGCAAGAATCCGCAAATATCCCGCCATTTCCTATCTGCTGGTGTCTGCCTTCCCCTTGATTCCCGGCGCGGGGGTGTACTACACCATGAACTTCGCCGTGCGGGGAGAAATGGACATGTTCGCCTACAGGGGCATGAACACCGCCGCCATTGCCGGAATCATGGCAGTGGGCATCCTGCTGGGGTCTACCGTGTTCCGGATGTATGCTCAGTGGAAATCCCGCAGAAAGCGCAAATTGAAAACATAAAAGTTGGGAGGAAGCCTCGTGCTTCCTCCCTGATTTTGCTATGCAACAGCATAGCAAAAATAAGAAATGTGCCATTTCCTCGCCCCTGCGGGGCAACCGGAAATGATGCACAAAAACTTCATGCTTATGCCTTTGCGCATTTTCGTAGTGCAGCGTTCCTGCATGAAGTTTTACGCCAACTGTGAAAAAACGTCCCCAAGACTTTCGTGCAGCACCAGATCGGCGTTGCCGTCATAGGGCGTCTCGTCCCGGTTGATAAGCACCAGGCGGTTGCCCCGGTAGTAGTTGATCAGTCCTGCCGCAGGATACACCGTCAGGCTGGTTCCGGCCACGATGAGCATGTCCGCACTGCGGATGGCCTTTACGCTGCCCGCAATGGTCTGTTCGTCCAGCCCTTCTTCATAGAGCACCACATCCGGCTTGACAATGCCGCCGCAGCTGCACCGGGGAATGCCCGGGGCATTTTTGACAAATTCGGCGCTGTAAAATTTGCCGCAGCGGGTGCAGTAATTGCGCAGCACTGAGCCGTGCAGCTCATAGACCTTTTTCGACCCTGCCTTCTGGTGCAGGCCGTCGATGTTCTGGGTCACCACTGCCAGAAGCTTTCCCTCCTGCTCCCATTTTGCGAGAATCCTGTGGGTGATGTTGGGCTCGAAGCCCAGGGGCAGCATTTTCTCCCGGTAAAACCGGAAGAAATACGCAGGATTTCGCTCATAAAAGCTGTGACTGATGATCGTCTCCGGCGGGTAGTCGAATTTCTGATGGTACAGCCCGTCCACGCTCCGGAAATCCGGAATCCCGGATTCCGTACTCACCCCCGCGCCGCCGAAAAAGACGATGCGGTTACTCTCCTGCACCCATGTTTTCAGGGTTTCCAGCTTGTTCACGGTCTTCCGCCTCCATTTCCTTCAGCAGCTTCTTATCCTGCTTCGACGATAAATCCAACTGTTCGTACATATCCGGCCGCCGGGCACGGGTGCGGCGAAGCGCCTGCTTCCGCCGCCATTGGCGCACCTTTTCGTGGTTGCCGGAGAGCAGAATTTCCGGCACCGCCCGCCCGTGCCAGACCGCCGGACGGCTGTACTGGGGGTATTCCAGCAGACCGTTAAAATGGCTCTCATCCTCGAAGCACTCCGGGTCGGCAAGCACCCCCGGAACCATGCGGCACACCGCATCCGTCACCGCCATGGCGGCGATTTCTCCGCCGGTAAGAACGAAGTCACCCAGAGAAATTTCCTCGTCCACGCACTCGTCGATAAAGCGCTGGTCAATCCCCTCATAATGGCCGCAGACCAGAATCAGATTGTCCAGCTTGCTCAGGCGAATGGCGTCCGCCTGTTTGAAAGTATGTCCGCAGGGGGACAGATAGACGGTATGCACCGCCCCACCGGCTTCATCGCAAACCGCCTCCCAGCAGCGGTACAGGGGGTCGGCCTGCATGATAGCGCCCCGCCCGCCGCCGTAGGGATAGTCGTCCACCTGGTTCTGCTTATTGGCCGTGTAGTCCCGTATCTGGTGGGCTTCGATGGAAATATATCCCCGCTCCTGGGCGCGCCCCAGAATGCTCTCGGAAAGCACGTCCCCCAGGGTGTCGGGAAACAGCGTCAGAATGTCAATCCTCATCGCTTGCCATTCCCTTCAAAAGCTTCACCTGCATCTGATTTTTTTCCAGGTCGGTGGAAAGAATAAATTCCTTCACCGCAGGAATCAGGTACTCCCGCTCCCCCTGCACCACGTACACGCTGTTGCCGGGGTAGTCCAGCACCTCTTTGATCCTGCCGATGGACGCACCGTCCGCAAAGACCTCCACGTCCACCAGCTCGGCGGCGAAGATCAGCTCATCGGAGATGTCCTCCCGGTACAGCTCCATGGTTTTCCCCCGAAGCTTCTGGGCGTCCTCCATGGTGTCAACGCCCCGGAGCTTGACCAGATTGCAGGTCTTCTGCACCCGAACGGCATCCATAGCGTATTCCCTGCCGTCAATCCGGCAGCGGTCAAATTCGCAGAGCATTTCCGGGCTGTCCAGCCAGGAAAGGACTTTCACCTCTCCCCGGACGCCGTGGGTGGTGACGATCTCACCGGCTTCAATATATGGAAGTTTCATTATAGGTTCTCCCCTACTGCTCATAAGAGCAGATGATTTCATGTCAGATTGCCGGGATAACGAAAAATGCGTGACATATGTCACGCATCCTCGTTTAATCCACGATTTCGACCGTGACCTTCTCGCCTGTGCGCTGGGCTACAGTCTTAATAATGGTGCGGATCTCCTTGGCGATCCGTCCCTGGCGGCCGATCACCTTGCCCATGTCGCCCTCGGCGACACGAAGCTCCAGCACCTTCCCTTCCTCGTCAGAGGTTTCGGTTACGGTGACGGCATCAGGATCATCCACCAGATTCTTTGCCATATACAGCAAAAGTTCTTTCATTGCGGAATTCTCCTTTGCGGATCTTACAGCACGCCGGCGTTCTTCAGCAGGCCGCGGACGGTGTCAGTGGGCTGAGCGCCGTTCTTGATCCATGCCTGAGCCTTCTCGGCATCGACGGTGATGGTAGCGGGCTGGGTCAGGGGATTGTAAGTTCCAATCTCCTCAATGCAGCGGCCATCACGGGGAGAACGGGAGTCAGCGACAACAATCCGGTAGTAAGGAGCCTTCTTTGCACCCATTCTTCTCAGTCTGATCTTAACCATGAGAGTTTCACCTCCATAAATAATCTCTAAAATCTATATCGCAAAGCAATTTTGCTTACAGCGAACGAATCAACACGGCTCTCGGCTCAGAAGCCGGGGAAGCCGCCAAAGCCGCCCATGCGACCCATGCGCTTCATTTTCTTCCCCGCGCCGGGGCCGGAGAACTGCTTGATGAGCTTGCGCATCTGCTCAAAGGATTTGAGCAGCCGGTTCACATCCTCCACCTTCAATCCCGCGCCTGCGGCAATGCGCCTTTTCCGGCTGGCGCCGATGATCTCGGGCTTTTCCCGCTCCTTGGGGGTCATGGACAGGATGATGGCTTCGGTGTGCGCCATGGCCTTTTCGTCCAGCTTGACGCCCTTGAGGTTTCCGCCGCCGGGCATCTGGGCGAGAATTTCCTCCATGGAACCCATGGATTTCATCTGCACCATCTGGTCGTAAAAGTCCTGAAGGGTAAAGCGGTTGGTTTTCAGCTTTTCCTCCATCTCGGCGGCTTTTTTGGCGTCGTAAGCCTTTTCTGCCTTCTCGATGAGGGTCAGCACATCGCCCATGCCCAGAATGCGGTTGGCCATGCGGTCGGGATGGAACGGCTCGATGTCCTCCAGCTTTTCGCCGATACCGGCGAACTTGATGGGCTTTCCGGTAATGGCGCGGACGGAGAGCGCCGCGCCGCCTCTCGCATCGCCGTCCAGCTTGGACAGCATCACGGAGTCGATATCCAGCCACTCGTTGAAGCTCTGGGCGGCATTGACCGCGTCCTGACCGGTCATGGCGTCCACAACCAGCATAATTTCGTCCGGCTTGACGGTGGCCTTGATGTTTTTCAGTTCGTTCATCAGCGCCTCGTCCACGTGCAGACGGCCGGCGGTGTCCAGAAACACCATGTCGTGGCCGTGCTGACGGGCGTAGAGGACGGCCTCCTTTGCCGTTTGCACCGGATCCTGTGTCCCCTTTTCAAAAACGGGGATGCCCAGCTTCTCGCCGCAGACCTTCAGCTGCTGAATGGCGGCGGGACGATAAATGTCGCAGGCGACCAGCAGCGGGTTCTTCCCCTGCCGCTTCATCAGTCCGGCAAGCTTGCTGCCGTTGGTGGTTTTACCCGCGCCCTGCAAACCCACCAGCATGACCACCGTCGGGCCGTTGGGATTGATGTTGATATGCTTGGTATCGCTGCCCATGAGCTTGCAAAGCTCCTCGTTGACGATCTTCACGATCATCTGGGCAGGGGTCAGGGATTCCAGAACGTCGGTGCCGATGCACCGCTCGGTGACGGATTTGGTAAAATCCTTGACCACCTTGTAGCTGACGTCCGCTTCCAGCAGTGCCATGCGGATTTCCCGCATGGCCTCCTTCACGTCCGCCTCTTTCAGGCGTCCCTTGCCGCGCAGTTTTTTGAAGGTCGCGGAAATCTTTTCGGTTAAGCCTTCAAATGCCATACTTTACTCCTCAAAGTCCTGGGCAGCTTCGATGATCTCCCCTGCCAGGGCTGAAACGGTTTCATCCGGGTACGTTTTCAGGCGTTCCGCCGCATCCAGGATCGTCCGCAGCGCGTTCCGGTTCCTGAGATCCCGGCCGACGCAGTCGATGCTGCTCTCCATTTTCCGGAGAAGCGCTTCTGTCCGTGCCAGGTTGTCGTTCACGGCCTGGCGGCTCACGCCCATCACCTGGGCAATCTCGCCCAGAGAAAGATCCTGATTGTAGCGCAGATCAAAGCATTGCCTCTGTTTGCCTGTCAGCAGGCCACCGTAATAGTCATACAGAAGCGACATTTCCAGCGCGTCCATTCAGAACCTCCTGTGTCAAGTACATTCCCTTGACTGTCGGGTATTATAGCACAGACTTTTCTGCCTGTCAAGTATTTTTCCTGTACAGTTTCCGCTACCCCACCCGATACCAGCGCACCTTCTCCGCCGTGCGCAGAAAGCCCAGCTTTTCGTACAAGCGGATGGCTTTTTCGTTGGTGGACGCGACCTCCAGCGTCATTCCCGCCCCCTCTACCAGGGACATAAGCGTGTGCATCACCCGCTCCCCTGCCCCGGGTTTCACGGAACACACCGCCAGAAGTTCGGTATCCTTCATCCAGCCGATGCCGAGGAGTTCCCCGGCGCTGTGGACAAAATACGCGCCGCCGGATGCCAGAATTTCTTTTTCATCCCCGGCGGTCTGGGTGGCGGCGCAGTCAACGCCGCGCATTCGCGCATTGCAGAGCCTGCGCCATGTTTCCGCCGTGGCTTCCGTCACCGGAAAAATGTTTTCCAGCAGCGCCGTGTCCACCCACGCCTTGCCCCGCATTTCATAAACGGCGGCGTGGAGGGGGTAACGCGCCAGCTCTCCGTGACCCTGGGCATAGATTTTCTCCGCCCCGGCCATGCGGCAAAAGGAAACGCATTCCTCCAAAAAAGGCGCAAACCGCCCCGGCTGCACGTCCTGAAAGCGGATATAGGCTTCCTGACGGTAGGGAATTTCCTTCAAAATCAGGCTGGCTACGCCGTCGTCTGTTGCAAAACACGGGAAGTCCTTCATTCCTCCGCCTCCTTTTTCATCCCATTATACTACCGAAGCAGGCTGTGAGCAAGCAGGAAACGTTTCCAAAATCAGGAAATTTTGTTGTGCAATCTGCACATAGAAATGCTATATCACCCTTTGTAAAAACCAGAACATCTTCCAATCTTTTTGAAAAAGCTGTAATATATTGGAATATACACTTGATTCCTGGATATAAAAATGTATAATATCAGTCGTATGGAGTTCAACAGTAAAGGAGGTTCGTTCCATGAAAAAGGTCATCTGCAAGAAAACATACGACACCGAGACCGCTACGCTGATCAAGGCCTACTCCTACGGCCAGCTGGGCGATCCCGCCGGTTACGAGGAAGATCTGTACCAGACACCCGAGGGTCTGTACTTCCTGCACGTAGGCGGCGGAGAGACTTCCATCTACCCTGCCGAGGATATTGTCCGCTTGGCAAAAACCAAGGTCAAGGACTGGATGGAGAAGCATTAACACGATACATAGCGATGGGGAGCCTGTGAAAACAGGCTCCTTTTTTCTTGACAAAGATGATATTATGGAAGCAGATGAATGCGTTAAAGGATGAACGTCAATGCGAAAAACTTTTTTATTCCCGGCTCTGCTGGTGCTGCTCAGTGGATGCCGGTCTCAGGCGCAGCCGGCGCAAATCGCCGCTACGACTTTGCCTGTGTACGAATTTACCTCCCGAATCTGCGCGGATACGCCCCTCACCATCACCCGTCTGGTGACGGAAAGCGTGTCCTGTCTGCACGACTACTCCCTGAACGTCCGTCAGGTAAAGGCGGCGGAGGCCGCCCAGGTCGTTGTGATCTCCGGCGCGGGGCTGGAGGATTTTCTGGACGGTATTCTGGATGATTCGGATATCCTTGACTCCTCCGAAGGGATCGCCCTTCTGCATATGGAAGAAGAACACGACCACGATCATGAAGATCACCACCATGAGGACGACCCCCACGTCTGGCTCTCTCCGGAAAATGCAAAGGAGATGGCCAGGAACATCTGCGCGGGGCTTTCCCGGAGGTATCCCGAATATGCGGATATATTTTCCGAAAATCGGGACGGCCTGCTGGAAGATTTGGACGCGCTGCAATGCTATGGGGAATCCAGCCTGTCCGATCTCAGCTGTCGGAATCTCGTAACCTTCCACGATGGCTTCTCCTATTTCGCCCAGGCATTTGATCTGACCATTCTGGAAGCGGTAGAGGAAGAATCCGGCAGCGAAGCCTCCGCTCAGGAGCTGAAACACCTGATCGGTATCGTCCGGGAGCATGATCTGCCCGCGATTTTTACCGAGCGCAACGGAAGCACCTCCGCCGCTGAGGTCATTTCCCGGGAAACCGGCGTGACCGTTTATTCCCTGGACATGGCCATGGCCGGCGACAGCTATTTTGACGCCATGTACCGCAACATCGACACCATCAAGGAGGCATTGGGATGAATCTGACACATCATGGCGGTTCCTGCGGCCACTCCTGCTGCCTTCGGGTAGAGAATATGTCCGTGAAAATCGGAACCGACTGCATTTTGAAGGACGTGAACCTTCACGTCCACTGCGGCCAGATGGTCGCCATCATCGGCCCCAACGGCGCGGGCAAATCCACCTTCCTGAAAGCCGTTCTGGGACAGCGGGAATACGAGGGCGTGATTGCCTTCTCTGAGCCGGGGCAGCGGAGCAAAAAGCCCCGTATCGGCTATGTTCCCCAAAGTCCCGCCTTTGACCCCAGTGACCCGGTCAGCGTATCCGACCTGTTCGCCTGCTGCATGAGCCGCCGCCCCGCTTTTCTCGGCCTCGGCAAGGCCATGAAGGACACGGTGGCGGAGTGCCTTTCCCGGGTACACGGGGAGGAACTGGTCAACAAGCGTGTTGGAACCCTCTCCGGCGGTGAATTGCAGCGGGTGCTGCTGGCGCTGGCGCTGGAGCCCATCCCCAACATTCTCATTCTGGACGAGCCGCTTTCCGGCGTGGACGTGGAGGGCATGGAGACGCTGATGGACATGCTGGACGAAATCCGCAAAAACTACGATCTGTCCATCCTGATGACCACCCACGATTTTTCCCTGCTGCCCCGGTACGCCGATCAGGTGGTGCTCATTGACCACGGCGTTCTGATTCAGGGCGACCCGCAGACGGTGCTGGATTCCGAGGAATTCCACCGCACCTTCCACATGAGAGGAGGCCGCGCATGAGTATCTGGTACGCAATCTGGGACTCCCTTCCCTTTGAAATGCTCCACTGGGATTTTATGAAAAACGCCCTGCTGGCGCTGCTGCTCATGGCGCCGCTATTCGGCATTCTCTCCACCATGATCGTCACCGGGCGCATGAGCTTCTTCTCCGACGCCCTGGGGCATTCCGCCTTTACGGGCATCGCCATCGGCATTATCTGCGGCGTGGCCGCTCCCATCTGGGCGGCAGTCGCTTTCAGCGTGGTGTTTGCCCTGCTGTTTTCCTTCGTCCGCAGCCGCTCCAATCAGGCGGCGGATACCCTCATCGGCGTGTTTTCCAGCTCCGCCGTGGCGCTGGGCATTTTCGTCGCCACCGTGGGCGGCGGCAGCTTTACCCGGTACAATAAATATCTCATCGGCGATATTCTCTCCGTCACCCCGGGGGAGATCGGAATGCTGGCGCTGGTGCTGCTGGCGGTGATCGTCTTCTGGATTTTCTACAGCAACCGTCTGACCCTCACCGCCATTCACCCCCAGTTGGCGTCCTCCCGGGGCATTCCCGTGGGACTTTCCCAGACGCTGTTCACCGCCGCCATTGCCGTAGTAGTGACGCTGTCCATTTCCAGCGTTGGTCTGCTGATCCTCAACTCCCTGCTGGTGCTGCCCGGCGCTTCCGCCCGGAATGTTGCACGGAATTTGCGGCAGTACCACGGTTTTTCCGTGCTGTTCGCGTTTTTCGCCGGGGTCGTCGGGCTGACGGTTTCCTACTATTCCGGCTGCTCCGCGGGCGCGGCCATCAGTCTGGGGCTTGCCGCAATTTTCGCGGTCACCTTCTGTTTAAGAAAGGTCAGAGCGTAATGGATACGGTCAATATTCGCATCATCGCCCGGATGCACAGCGACTTTTCCACCAAGTTCGGCATCCCGCGGCAGAGCGGACTTGTGGAGTCCCTTCGCTCCACCATTGTCTTTGAGCCGGAATTCCGCAACGCCGACGCCCTGCGGGGCATTGCGGAATTTTCCCATCTGTGGATCATCTGGCAGTTTTCCGAGGCCGTCCGGCAGGGCTGGTCGCCCACCGTGCGCCCGCCCCGGCTGGGCGGAAACACCCGGATGGGGGTTTTCGCCACCCGCTCCCCCTTCCGCCCCAACAATCTGGGGCTGTCCAGCGTCCGCCTTCTGGGCGTGGAGCAGACCCAGGAATTCGGCACGGTTCTGCATGTGGGCGGTGCGGACTTGATGGACGGCACCCCGATTTTCGACATCAAGCCCTACATTCCCTACGGCGACTGCCACCCGGACGCCACCGGCGGCTTTACGGATACCGCCGGGGATTTCCTGCTGAACGTCCACTTCCCGCCCGCGCTTCTGTCCCTGCTCCCGGAGGACAAGCGGGACGCCGCCATCGGCGTTCTGTCCCACGACCCCCGCCCCTCCTATCAGCGAAGCCCGGAGCGCGTCTACGGTCTGTCCTTTGCCGGGTACGACATCCGCTTCACCGTGGAGGATGACAAACTGACCGTGAAGGAAGTTCTGAAAAAGTGAGAATATCCCGGCGCTTTTCGCGCCGGGATCAGTTATTATCCGTTATGCACCCGGCGGCGAATCTGCTCGTCAAAGTAACCCATAATACGCCCGAATTTTGAAAAACGCTGTCACCTTACTTCGGATGACAGCGCCTCTTCTCATAAAATCGTATACAGCCAGAAAATAAACCCATACACCACGCTTGCGGCCAGGCCGTACACGATCACCGGCCCCGCGATGGTGAACATTTTTGCGCCCACGCCCAGTACGAAGCCCTCGGTCTTGAATTCCACGGCTGGGGCGGCGATGGCGTTGGCAAATCCCGTGATTGGCACCAGCGTACCGGCTCCCGCATGCTTGGCGATGTCGTCGTACACGCTCAGACCCGTCAGCAGCGCGGACAGCGCCACCAGCGTCATGGACGCAGCCGTTCCGGCGTCCCGCTTTTCCAGTCCCAAGGCGCCGTAGCAGTTCGTGAATATCTGCCCGACCACACAGATCAGCCCGCCAATCCAGAAAGCGTTCAGGCAGTCGCGCCACATGGGCGATTTGGGCGCCATCCGCGCCACCAGAGCGCCGTATTGTTTTTCCGTCATGTTGAATCCCTCCGGAGATAGCTTTCCCCGGAGAATACAATCAATTCATCATTTCCGCTTCGTGCAGGTGCTTTGCCAGCTTGCAGGTGACCTCGGCGCAGCGGTGGGCGGCGATTTTTTCAAACGTGGGATAGTCCATTTCCGCGCTGTCGTCTGCCTTGTCGGAGATGGCGCGGAGGATGACGAAGGGAATGCCGTTGCGGTAAGCCGTCTGGGCGATGGCAGCGCCCTCCATTTCCGTACACAGTCCCTGGGTGTTTGCCACGATTTTCTCCTTCACCGCCGGGTCGGCCACGAACTGGTCGCCGCTGGCGACCCTGCCTACCCGGGTATGACCGGGATTTACCGCCTCCGCCGCCGCAAAGGCGTAGCCGAGCATCGTGTCATCGGCGGGAAACGCGATGACATCCATCCCCGGAACCTTGCCGAAGGGATAGCCGAAATGGACGCAGTCAAAGTCATGGTACATGGCGTCCCGGCTCACCACCAGATCGCCGATATCCAGCTCCGCGCAAAGAGACCCCGCAATACCGGTGTTCACCAGATGGGTCACGCCAAAGCAGTCACACATGATCTGCACGCACAGCGCCGCGTTGACTTTGCCCACGCCGCACTGCACGAGAACCACGGGAAGCCCCATCAGCACGCCCTCGTGGAAGGTGCTGCCCGCTTTCTTTGTGGAGGCCACCTGCTCCATTTCGGAAAGCAGTGTTTCAACCTCCACATCCATCGCGCCAATAATTCCTAATTTCGTCATCATATTCTCCTTATTCCGGGTAAAACAGTCGGCTGTCGTCAATGTTCTCCAACAGCGCGGCGTATTTTCTGCCCCAATAATTTGCCATGGACAGGTTCATGTCCAGATAGTTGCCGCAGTCCTTCGGGCTTGCCCCCGGCACCTCTCCCCGGTAGTCCCGGATAAAGCGGAAGCAGTCCAGCACCAGCGGAACAGCGTCTTTGGACGTATAGTCCCCGGTCAGCAGGAGGTAAAAACCCGTCCGGCAGCCCATGGGGCCGAAGTAAAGCACCTTGTCCTTCCAAGTCGGCTCGTTTCGCAGGTAGGTTGCCGCAAGATGCTCAATGGTATGCACCTCGGCGGTGTTCATCACCGGCTCGTCGTTGGGCTTCGTCAGACGCAGGTCGAAGGTCGTCACCGTCTCCGATCCCACCTTATCCTTCCGGGAGACGTACAGCCCCGGCTGTAATTTGATGTGGTCAATGGTAAAGCTGGTTATTTTGTCCATGTCGTTCCCTCCGTTTTCTACGGAAAAGGATACCACATCTCAGCCTGATTTGCAAGCGCAACCGTCCACAACCGATGGTTGAGTCCGTTTCAACCATCGGTTGAGAAAAATTTCTGCCCATATTAACGAACATTTTATAGCTTTTTCGCCCCAGTTATGGCATGATATAGGCAGTTGCAGCGACGGATACCCTTCCGGCAAGGCAAAACGCCCTGCCATGTACTTCATTTAAGGAAAAGGAGAACGATAGAATATGGAAGAAACATTGGGAAAGCGGATCGTCTTCCACCGCAAGCGTCTGGGACTGACCCAGGACGCCCTTGCGGAGCGGATGGGCGTCACCGCTCAGGCCGTGAGCAAATGGGAAAACGACCAGTCCTGCCCGGACATCGGCGCGCTGCCGAAGCTGGCGGAAATCTTCGGCATCTCCACCGACGAGCTGCTGGGTGTCGAACGGAAAGAGGTTCACCCCGCCGAGATCGTCCCGGCGGACACGGAGGAAAACGGTGTACACATCCATCCGGACGGGAGCCTGGAGCTGTCCTGGGACGGCGGAAAGAAAAGCAGCATCGGCCTTGCCGTCTGGATTTTGCTGGTGGGCGGCATTATGCTGGCATCCTATTTTCTGAGCTTCCACGCAAAGCTCTGGGATGTGCTTTGGCCGTCGGCGCTGCTGGTGTTCGGCATTTTCGGACTGTTCCCCCGGTTTTCCTTCTTCCGGCTGGGCTGTTCCCTGTTTGGATTGTATTTTCTGCTGAGCAACCTGAACTTTGCCCCCTTCCGCCTGGGACGGGAATTTCTTCTGCCTGTTTTTCTGCTGCTGTTCGGCGGCAGTCTGCTGGCGGACACCATCCGCAAGCCAAAAAAGGGCGGTTTTTCCTTAGGCCGCTCCGGAAAAGGCGGCTCCAAAGGGGATCACTGCACCTGCACCGGCGACAGCTTTGACTGCGCCACACTGTTCGGCGAAAACCACTATGTGATTCCCCTGCCCACCCTGTCCGGCGGCAGCGCGGATGTGCGCTTCGGAGAAATGTCCGTCGATCTTCAAAAATGCGAGCAGCTTTCCCCGGACTGCGCCATCTCCCTGAACTGCGCCTTCGGCGAGCTGGAGCTGATTGTCCCCAACCGGTTCCGGGTGGAGCCTACCAACAGCACCACTTTTGCCGGTGTGGAGATTTCCGGCACTCCCCGCGGCGACGCGGTGGGTACCATTCGCGTGAGCTGCGATGTCAGCTTCGGCGAAATTTCCATTCGCTACATATAATTCTACCGATTTTTCCATGCACGGGCTTCCCCAAAAAACAGCGGGGAGTCCGTGCATTTGCCTGATTGGGAAAGGCGCCGGGGATTCGACCGTTTTCTCTTTTTTTAGCTTTTCTTCCAATTTCCCTTGCTTTTTTTCTTTGTCGATGGTAGAATATCATTGACTATACCATAAAGGCAGGGATGAACTATGGCTAAGGACGATTTCGACATGGATTTCCATTTCGATGATGACGACTTCGACCCCAAGGCATTTTTGGACGGCGAAGACGGCGCAGATATAGATCTTTCCGAGTTTGACGACGTGCCTTCCGGCAATCAGCCGAAGAAGACGGTCTCCGACGGGGATGATGACGAGCTGGATCTCAGCGGTCTGGGTCTGGACGAGGATTCCGACGAGACCGTTGACGATCTCGACCTGGACGATATTCTGTCCCCCAAGGCCGTCCGACGCAATTCCCAGGAGCATGACGACTTCGGCAGCGACAAGCGGGATGATGACCCGGACTTTGACATGTCCGAATTTCTGGACGATGACGGGTCCGAGCAGCCCCAGGCCGCGCCGGAGGACGATTCCGATTTCCAGGACGAGGCGGAAGAAGACGATTATCCCGATGATGAGGACGAGGACAAGCCCGCCCGCCGTCGAAGAGAAAAGCCCGAAAAGGCGCCCAAGCCTCCCCGTGAGCGCAAGCCCAGGGAACCGAAGGAAGCAAAGCCCAACGTCTTCACCAAGCTGTATGACCTCTACTTTGCTCCTCTGACGAGCAAGGAAGCGCTGGAAGCCCCCGCCGACCCCAACAATCCCCGTCGTCGGCGCAGAAAGACCAAGTCGCAGATCTTCAAGGAGGTCTATCTGCCTCCCCTGATTGCCTGCGTGTGTCTGATTCTGATTCTCTCCTTCGTCATCGGCGCGATTTCCAATGCCATCGAGCAGAAGCGGGTCAACGACGCCATCAAAAAGAACGAGATCGAAGCCTCCATCAGCAGCGCCCAGGCGGCGGAAGCGGAATATCAGCGGATCATGGACGAGGCCGCCGAGATGGCCGCCAACTATGATTATGAGGGTGCCATTGAGAAGCTGGATTCCTTCGCGGATATCGCCAACTACCCCGATATGAGCACAAAGCGCGCGGAGTATGTCAACGCAATGAACTCTCTGGTTGAGTACAAGGATTACTCCCAGATTCCCAACCTCAGCTTCCACGTGCTGATTGCCGACCCTGCCCGGGCCTTCAACGATAAGGAGCTGGGCGGAAAGTACAATCAGAACTTTGTCACCATTGACGAGTTCTCCAAGATTCTGGAGCAGCTCTACGCCAACAACTACGTTCTGGTGGACTTTGACGACTTCGTGAGCGTCGGGCAGACCGTTTCCGGCACCGATCAGTACGAGGCCAAATCCATCTTCCTTCCCCAGGGAAAGAAGCCTCTCATGCTCACCGAGACCATGGTCAACTACTTTGAGTACATGGTCGACAGCAACAAGGACGGCGTGGCCGACGCAGGCGGCGCAGGCTTTGCCCACAAGCTGGTTCTGGATGCGAACGGCGATATCAAGGCCGAGTACATCGACAGCGGCAACAATACCCTCACCGGCAATTACGATTTTGTCCCCATTCTGGAGGACTTCATCAAAGCCCATCCCGACTTCTCCTACCGGGGTGCCCGCGCCATTCTGGCCGTGACCGGCAGCCAGGGTATCTTCGGCTACCGCTGCAACACCTCCTACGTCAGCACCAAGGGCAACGACTTCTATGAGCAGGAGAAGGCCGGCGCCATCGCCATCGTGGAAGCGCTGAAGGCCAAGGGCTACCGTCTGGCTTGCTACACCTACGAAAACGGCAAGTACCGGGATATGAACTCCGCAGGCATTACCGCCGACCTGCAAAGCTGGACACAGCAGATCACGCCCATCATCGGCAACATTGACACCTTTGTCTTTGCTCAGGCCAGCGATCTTTCCGACTACACCGGCGCATCCTTCAATGTCATGTATCAGACCGGTTTCCGCTACTTCATTTCCAACAGCAAAGATCCCAGTACCGAGGTGAATAACACCTACGTCCGTCAGAAGCGTCTGATGGTCACCGGTGAAACCATGGTCTGGTATAAGGAGCGGTTCACCGACAAGGGTCTGTTTGACCCCAACATGGTCGTGGACATGACCGCAAGAGGCGGCAACGTTCCCAAGGCAGGGTAAGAAAACTGGAAATACGACTTTGCGCGCCGGAGAATTTCTCCGGCGCGCTTCCCTAGGAGGGCTCTATGGACATCCAAACCGGCCTGTACCGGCATTTCAAGGGCAATCTCTACGAAGTCATTGGAACCGCCCTCCACTCGGAGACCCGGGAGCCGATGGTGGTCTACCGCGCACTGTACGGCGAGAACGGCCTGTGGGTACGCCCCGCCGCCATGTGGAGCGAGATCATAGATCGGGACGGCTACCATGGGCCGAGATTTCAGTATATTGATCCGGAATGTCAAAAATGAACGATTTCTGATACTAGATTTTAATAAAACGGTTAAAAACCGTTTTATTAGGCCGCTGTTTCAGCGGTCTGCGGCGTAGCCGCTAAAATGAAAGTCCATACATTTCTCGCCGCCACCGGCGGCCTGCGAAGTATTCGCAGGATAAAATGGTATTAACCATTTTATCGAGAAATAGTATGAATCCGCCGGAACCGTATTCAAAAATAGGCAGCACCGCACAATTGTGCGGCAGCCATAGAAATCCGAGAGGTTTTTACCATGTTTCAGCTTCTGCTCGTCATCATTTATCTTTCCTTCATCAGTTTGGGACTGCCGGATTCCCTGCTCGGTTCCGCGTGGCCGACCATGTATCCCCAGCTCGGCGTACCGGTTTCCTACGCCGGTATCATCTCCATGATCATTGCCCTGGGAACCATCGTTTCCAGCCTGCAAAGCGACCGGTTGACGCGGCGGCTGGGTACCGGGAAGGTCACGGCCATCAGTGTCGCCATGACCGCCGTGGCACTCTGGGGATTTTCCGTCAGCAGCGCCTTCTGGCAGCTATGCCTGTGGGCGGTTCCCTACGGGCTGGGCGCGGGAAGCGTGGACGCTTCTCTGAATAACTACGTGGCGCTGCACTACAAGAGCAAGCACATGAGCTGGCTGCACTGCATGTGGGGCGTGGGCGCTGCCTCCGGCCCGTACATCATGGGCTACGTCATGACCGGCGGCGGAACCTGGAATCTGGGCTATCGCAGCATCTCCGTGATTCAGATGGTGTTGACCGCTGTGCTGATTTTCAGTCTGCCCCTTTGGAAGAAACGCCCCAAGGTCGTGGATGCCTCGGGAAATGAAACGGAAGCGGCGTCCCTCTCCCTAATGGAAATTCTGAGAATCCCCGGCGTAAAGGAGGTTCTGGTCTGCTTCTTCTGCTACTGCGCCGTGGAGCAGACCGCCGGACTGTGGGCAAGCAGTTATCTGACGCTCCACAGGGGCGTTTCTCCGGAGAGCGCCGCCGCTTTTGCCAGCATGTTCTTTATCGGCATTACCGTCGGGCGGGCGATCAGCGGCTTTATCACCATGTGTCTGGACGACACACAGATGATCCGCCTCGGGCTGGGACTCATTGGGTGCGGCGTTGTCATTCTGTTTCTTCCCCTTGGAACGGCCGCTTCTCTGGCCGGCTTTGTGATCATTGGCTTGGGCTGTGCACCGATCTATCCCTGCATCATCCACTCCACCCCTGCGCATTTCGGCGCAGACAAATCTCAGGCCATCATTGGTATACAAATGGCCTGCGCCTACGTGGGCAGCTGCCTGATGCCGCCCCTGTTCGGCCTGCTCGCCCAGTACATTTCCGTTTCGCTGCTGCCCGTGTATCTGCTGGTGCTTCTGGTTCTCATGGCGGTTATGCACGAGAGCCTGATTCGGAAAATGGCCCGGAACACCCATGCCGCGTAGAAAGCGCGCCGCGATATTTGTTGAAACTGCCAATTGACCGATTGCTACTACCGGATGTTATACTAATAACGTGTGTGAAAGTACCGGAAAATCAAGGAGGAATCCCAATATGCAATCTTGTTTTGACAAAGTGAAGAAGAATTTTGGTTTCGGCTGTATGCGCCTTCCCATGAAGGGCGATGAAGTGGATTTTGAGGAAACCGGCAAAATGGTGGACATGTTTCTCACAAGCGGCTTCAACTATTTCGACACCGCCCACGGCTACATCGACGGTCAGAGCGAGATCGCGCTGAAAAAGTGCCTGACCTCCCGCTACCCCCGGGAAGCGTACATCCTGACTAACAAGCTGTCCGGCCACTACATCGAGAAAAATGAGGACATCCGTCCCTTCTTCCAGAAGCAGCTGGAGGCCTGCGGCGTGGATTATTTCGATTTCTACCTGATGCACGCCCAGAATAAGGATTTGTTTGCAAGATACAAGCAGATTCACGCCTATGAAACGGTCATGGCGCTTCGTGACGAGGGAAAAATCCGCCATTTCGGCATCTCCTTCCACGACAAGGCCGAGGTTCTGGATCAGATTCTCACCGAGTATCCCCAGATTGAGGTCGTCCAGATTCAGTTCAACTACGTCGATTACGAGGATCCCTCCGTGGAGTCCCGGAAGTGCTACGAGGTCTGCTGCAAGCACGGCAAGCCCGTCATCGTCATGGAGCCGGTGAAAGGCGGTTCTCTGGTGAATCTGCCGGAGGATGCGCAGAAGGTTCTGGACGCGCTTCACGGCGGCTCCAACGCCAGCTATGCCATTCGCTTCGCCGCCAGCTTCCCCGGCATCCGGATGGTTCTGTCCGGCATGGGCAGCACGGAAATGATGGCGGATAACTGCGGCTTTATGAAGGATTTCCAGCCGCTGAACGAGGAAGAGCGTCTGGCCATCGCAAAAGTCTGCGCGATTTTCCGGGGACAGGGGCTGATTCCCTGCACCGGCTGCCGCTACTGCACCGAGGTCTGCCCCCAGGGCATCCCCATCCCCGATCTGTTCGCCTGCATGAATGCCAAAAAGCAGTTCCGCGACTGGAACAGCGACTATTACTACCACGATGTCCACACCAAGAGCGGCGCAAAAGCCTCCGACTGCCTCAAGTGCGGCCAGTGCGAGGACATTTGCCCCCAGCACCTGAGCATCCGGGAGCTGCTGGAGGATGTGGCGCAGGTATTTGAGAAGCAATAATCTTTTAGGCAGTCAACAGGCGCAGCGGTTCGCTGCGCCTGTCGCTGTAGAATTCGGAGGCCAGCAGAATGGACATTACATTTGAGGAGCTTACCCACGGGAATTTTCCCTATGCGCAGAAAATCAAGAGGGACGACATCCCGGAGACTTGGGTAGACAACGCGGAAACGATCATGGAGATCACCGTTTACGGCGTCGCTCACAATTGTCTGGGGCATACCTATCTTGTGAAACTCGGCCAGACGTATATTGGTCTGCTCCTTTTGGGGGAAGCCATTCCCTGGGATACCGACCCGGCGGAGATGGGAAAAGAGCCGTTTTACCGACTGATGGGATTTGTCATCGACAGGGATTTCCGAGGCAAGGGACTGGGCGGCATCATTCTGGAAAAAGCCATTGAACAGGTTTACCGCGACTTTGGAAGACGCTCCATTGCGCTGGGCTGCCATAAGGATAATGTGGGCGCGGCACGGTTTTATGAACGGCACGGCTTCAGGCGTACCGGCGTGTTTGAAGGAACGGACGAATATTTTCTGAGATTGATTTGACTTTGTGTATACGGCCAATCCCCCGGGCGGCGCCCGGGGGATTGTACATTTACCGTCTGATTCTTCGTTTCGCCGCCCGGAAAAGGATTTCCAGTATCAGTGCGCAAATCGCCCCAATCAGGATGCTCCCCGCAATGACAAACACCACCGCGCTCACATCCCCCGTTTTGGGGAGGATTTCCTCGCCGTTTATGAGCCGTACCGTGTTGTCAACGGTCATACCATGTGCGTCTCGCCAGCCGTCCTGCGCCGTTAAATGGCTGGATGCGTTGACGGTGACCGCGACGGGCTGGCTGAGCTTGTCCCTGCCTTCCGGTGCTTTTGTCTGCACCAGGTAGTAGCGCCCGTATGCCACACCCCAAAGGAACGCCGTGCCATCCTCTCCGGTCGTCACCTCGGAGACCGGTTTTTTGCCGTCTTCCGTGAGGAAATTCACGAACGTGGCATTTATTTCAGTGCCATTTACTTTCAAAACCGCGCTTTCGCCATCAGGAGATCCCCCCGCCCGGGCGAGTCGGAACGTCGCGCCACGAAGCGGCTGTCCCGCTTCGTCGGAGACGAAAAGGTGAATCCCGCCCGTATGGACTTCTCCGGCTTCGGACTGCGCTTCATAAAATACGCCCGCAGAATTCAGGTAACCGATCGACGCAACACAAGGAATTGACGTGCCAAGCCCGGCATTTTCCGTGATTTCCGCCTGGACGCGAACCCGAATTTCCGGCACGCACGTCCCTTCCCCCTGATTGGCCGCCGCATAGGCCATACCTGCGGGGGTCAGGGATACGCACAGTTCCCCGCTTCCGTCGTTGTGGGAAACGGTATAGTGGTCGCTTTCGGTGAGGTCAATTTCTGTTCCCGCTCTGGTCAGCAGGGTGACGGCTGGTGCTGAGTCTTCCAGCGCCAGATGCTCGTCAAAACTGCCCGTGATGGTGTACGTTTGCGCTGTACAGATGCCTGACGGGACGCTGCCCCGCAGAATCCAGGTATGTATTTGCCCCGCGTCAAAGCTGCCGCTTGTGCTGCCGGCTTCCCCCACATTCACCTGGGCGCCGGGAGCAGTTTCCACCGTGCCGGTCGGCTTGACATTCAGCGTGTAGGCATTTTCGCCATCAGCGCCGACCCCGGGAACCACCAGAAAAAAGGGTGCGGAAATCTCCTCCGCTTCTCCTTTTGTGCGCTGGACGACCAGGTATACACCATCCGGCTGATTGTTCGCCGTGAAATTGTAGGAAGCAAGGCCATGGATGTCCGTGGTCAGGATCGTTACAAGGTTTCCGGGCGTCCGGTAATCCTTCATAGCCGCTTCGTCAGATAACGAGCTGAGAGAAAACGCCCCGCTTTCCAACTGCTCCCGGGTCGCTGCCCGGTACAGGTCAAAGCGGATATTGGAAAGCGGCAAGCCGCTGCCCTCTTCGCATTCCTGAATATTGAGAATGCAGTCCGGCTTCACCAGCAGCCTGCCGTGGACGGGCAGCACGCTGTCGTCAAAGCCCAGCAGCCTGTGATTCTCTCCTTCGAACAGGTAAACGTCGCCGCCGTGCTGAGTTCCGGCGATTTCCAGCGTCACCTCCGGCCTGTCCGCAAGACCGGAAAAGGAGACCGTGCAGCTTCCCGCCTCGGTCACCGTCTGCTCCCTGACCTGACCGCCGCATTCGGTGCTGAGGGTCAGCGCGTCCAGCGACCCAACCGTCGTCTGAATATCCACGCGCACCGTAACGGTATAGGTTCCGTCCGACTCCTTTACCGCCGTGTAAACCGGATTTTGCAGCGTCGCGTCCGACACCGTTTCGCACCCCGGCGCCGCCGGTCTCAGGCTGCACAGATACCGGTACAGCCCCGCAACATTCGACGCCGAATCTTCCGTCAGCAGCTCGCGGGAAACGTCGGCGTTCGTGACCTTTTTCAGATAATTCCGCCATCCCGGCGTGGTCATGTCCTCCCAGCGGGATAAATAGTCGTTGACGGAAAACTTTCCCTGGTTCGTCAGCTCCCAGACGGCAAGCTGCGCCGCCAGCACGGCCTCGCCGCTTTGCAGCTGCCTGATTTCCGGCAAGCCATGACTTTGCAGCCAGGGATTTGCCGCCGCCTGAATGGCGGCCACGTTCTTGTGGGGGTACGATCCCTGCACCACCGCCCGAAGCTTTCCCGCCGTTTCTGCGGAAAAACAGCCCCTGTCCTCCAAGCCCACCCGCCGGTAGCCCGCCTTTTCCGGCGCTTCCGCGTCAGGGCTGAAGGAATAGGCGGCGATGGATACGGCCTGTTCCCCTGCCCCGTCGGCGGTCAGATGATAAATTTCCACAAAATCCTCACCGGAGAAAACCGTCTTCCCATCCTCCCCGGTGAGCGTGAAGTCTGCCACAAAGGGGGAAGCACAGACGTAAGCATCCTTGGCAATGTGCAGCACATAGCCGTCCTCCGCCGCCCGGGCGCGCAGCAGTAAAGCCCCTGAAACCGCAGCGGCCAGCGCCGCCAGCATGGCCGCCGCCCGTTTGAACGAGATATTCATATCCCCCATTTCCTCCCCTGACGGCACAGTTCCGCCGTGTTTTTCACAAGTTTACCACGGGGCGCCTGTCGAATTTGGGGGAAATCGGAGGGTAAAGCAAAATTAGCCGTATTGCGGGAACGGCATTTTTGTGGTATGCTTTTGGAAAAGGAAGTGACGGAATGAAGCGGCTGAGAAAAATCTATCTGGAGATCTCCAACGTCTGCAACCTGCACTGCACATTCTGCCCCGGTACCCGGCGGGAGAAGCAATTCATGACGGTGGAGGCGTTTTCCTCCCTGCTGCCCAAATTGCGCCCATGGACGGACTATCTTTACTTCCATCTGATGGGCGAGCCGCTGTGCCATCCTGAGCTTGCGGAATTTCTCCGTCTCGCGGGGGAAGCGGGCTTCAAGGTCATTCTCACCACCAACGGCACCCTGCTGGAAGAAAAGCGGGAGATTCTGCTGAACGCCCCCGGGCTTCACAAGGTGAACATTTCTCTCCACGCCTTTGAGGCAAACGACCTCTCCGTCCCCTTCGAAACGTATCTTTCCCGGTGCTTTTCCTTCGGGCAGGCGGTGGAGGGAACTTTTCTGGTCGTGTACCGCCTGTGGAACGGCGGCGGGGCGGAACAGCGAAATCCGGAAATTCTCAGCGCCATGGAGCGGGCGTTTCCCGCGCCCTGGGATGTGCAGCCCCGGGGGACGCAGATCGCCCGGCGGGTCTATCTGGAATACGGCGATAAATTCGACTGGCCGGATCTTTCCGCCCCCGACGGCGGGGAACGCGCTTTTTGTCACGGCCTGCGGGATCAGGTGGGTATACTGTGCGACGGCACCGTTGTCCCCTGCTGTCTTGACCATGAAGGCGACATCGCTCTGGGAAATCTGTTTGAGACGACGCTGGAAGAAATCTGGGAAACGCCCCGCGCAAAGTCGATTTATCAGGGCTTTGCCCGAAAAAAAGCGGCAGAGGAACTCTGCCGCAAGTGCGGGTACGCCCGCCGCTTTTTGTAATGGTCTATTTCAAATCGAACAGGACTTTTTCGTAGTCCTTCACATAGCAGCGTATGTTTTTGCGTCCCTTTTGAATAACGGTGTGTCCCTCCGCTTCCAGCTTTTGCCTCTGCGCTTCGATACCGCCGGGATATTTTTCATTGAGTTCCCCATTGGCTTTCAGCGTTCTCCAATAGGGCGTTTCATCCGCTGAGCGCTGATAGCTCGCCCACGCGGCAATGGACACAAAAATCCCCGCCGTGATGGGTTCCGTAAAGTCCGCGCCGCTCAATTTTGCGAAATAGTCCCGTATCTCCCCGACCGTGGTCACTTTGCCATACGGGACTTCTCGCATTACCCGGTCGTAATCGATGGGCGGGGCAAAGTACATTCTGCTTCCGCCGTATTTTTCGATGCTTTTCTCGTCCGTGATGGTCTGGAATTTGGGCATGTCCTTGCTGTCGTGCAGCATGGCGTTGAAATCTTTCTTTTCTTCATTTGCCATATATACCGCCTCCTGCGTTCAGTATAATCCATTACGGCGTCCGATGCAATGAGACAGTTTGAAAATACTCTTGAGAAGCGAAAAAAAGTGTGCTATAATCCAAAAAACACAGAAAGGGTCTCAATATGGAACAAAAAGTCATTCTTTTCGACCTGGACGGTACTTTGACGGATTCCGGTGAGGGTATTATCAACTGCGTTGTCTTTGCCCTGGAGCATTTCGGCCTGCCCATTCCTCCGAAAGCGGAGCTGCGCAGTGTCGTAGGGCCTCCCCTTCACGATTCTCTGGCGCGGTACGGCGTCCCGAAGCAGAAGCTTGATGAAGGCGTAACCGTTTTCCGCAGCCGCTACAATCCCATCGGCATTTATGAAAACGTCCCCTACCCCGGCATTCGGGAGGCGCTTGAAGAACTGAAGCAGAGCGGGTATAAGCTCTGCGTCGCCACCTCCAAGCCGGAGGAAATGGCAAACCGGGTACTGCGGCATTTTAACCTTGCCGGCTACTTTGACACGGTCTGCGGCGGTACTTTGGACGAGTCCCGCTCTTCCAAAAGCGAGGTCATCGCCTACCTTCTGGCGCAGAACGGCCGGGCGGACAATATGGTTATGGTGGGCGATACCAAATTTGACGTGATCGGCGCCGCCGCCCACGGCATTCCCACCGTCGGCGTTGCCTGGGGCTACGGCGAGACGGCGGACATGGAAGCCGCCGGAGCAAAGGCCATTGCCCAAAGCCCTGCGCACCTGGTAACGCTGCTCAGGGAGATGTGATACTGGTTTTCAATAAAACGGTTAAAAACCGTTTTATCCGGCTGCTGTTTCAGCAGCCAGCGGCGTAGCCGCAAAAAACGTAAGTCCATACATTTCTCGCCGCCACCGGCGGCCTGCGAAGGATTCGCAGGATAAAATGGTGTTAACCATTTTATCGAGAAATAGTATGATTGGAGGAATTTCTATGGAACTGCGTGCTTGCGTTGACGCGCTGAAGCCCCAGCTTCTTTCCACTCTTCGGCAAAATATCCGGATTCCCAGCGTTCAGGGCGACGCGGAGGACGGCGCACCCTACGGGGCTTCCGTCCGGGATAGCCTTGTCCATGTGCTGGACACCGCCCGGAAGTTGGGCTTCCGGACGGAGAACATGGACGGCCATCTGGGCTGGTGCGAATACGGTGAGGGCGACGAAATGGTCGCCGTTCTGGGACATCTGGACGTGGTTCCCGCCGGGGACGGCTGGAGCTGCGACCCCTTCGGCGGCGAGCTGCGGGACGGAAAAATCTGGGGCAGAGGCACCATGGACGACAAAGGCCCCGCCATTGCTTCCCTGTATGCTCTGGCCGCTCTGCGGGATTCCGGCCTTCCCATCCGCCGCCGCATCCGGATTCTCTTCGGCTGCAACGAAGAAGCCGGTTCTGACGATATCAAATACTACCTTGCAAACGGCGGCGAGATACCCGTCATGGGCTTCACCCCGGACGGCGAATACCCTGTGATCAACGGGGAAAAGGGCATTATCAACGTGACCTTCTCCCACACCTACACGCAAACCGGCGACGTTCGGCTCCTGTCCATTCACGGTGGAACCGCCCCCAACGTTGTGCCGGCGCACGCCTGCGCCAAGCTGGCCTGTCCCCGGGAACTGGCGCAGCGACTGGCGGGTCTCTCCGCGCCACAGGTGCGGTTTACTGTCACGGATTACGGCCTTTTCGTGGAGGCCGAGGGCGAAAGCGCCCATGGCAGCACCCCGGAGCTGGGGAAAAATGCCATCGGCTGTCTGCTGCTGACGCTGGACACCCTGCCCCTGAGCGAGGAAATTGCCGACGCGGTGCATTTTCTGGCGACGACCCTCGGCATGGAAACCGACGGCGCTTCCGCCGGAATCGCCCTCCATGACGCGGTTTCCGGCGGTCTGACCCTGAATCTCGGCGTGATTGACGGCGATGAACATTGGCTGTCCCTGAAAATCAACTACCGTTACCCGGTCACCAAAGGCTACGCCGACTGCGCCCCCATTCTGAACGGCAGATTTGCAGGCGCCGGATTTACTCTGGACGCCGAAGTCCACAAGGCCAAGCTGTACGTCCCCGAGGACAGTCCCCTTGTCTCCACCCTGCTCCGGGTCTACCGGGAGCAGACCGGGCTGGAAGGTCAGCCAAAATCCATCGGCGGCGGCACCTATGCCAAGGCGCTGCCCAACATCGTGGCTTTCGGTCCCATCTTTCCCGGGGAGGAAGTCCGGGAGCATAAGCCGGACGAGTACATCTCGGTTGACAGCCTGATGCGCAATGCCCAAATCATTGCCGCCGCCATGTACGAAATGGCAAAATAACGAATTATTTTACCAAAATTTATAGAAGGTGACCAATATGAAAATCACAAGTGTCCGTCTGGGACGCATCAGCGTTCCCCTGCGCACCCCCTTCAAAACCGCTCTGCGCAGCGTCAGCAGCGTGGAAGACGTCATCGTGGAAATCCACACCGACTGCGGTGCGGTGGGCTACGGCGAAGCCCCTCCCACCGGCGCCATCACCGGCGATACCACCGGCGCGATCATCGGTGCCATTCAGGATCACATTGCCAAGACCATCATCGGCCGGGATGTGGACGAGCTGGAGCCGCTGCTTCAGTCGGTGCAGAAGTGCATCGTGGGCAATTCCAGCGCCAAGGCCGCCGTGGACATGGCGCTGTGGGATTTGTACGGACAGCTGTACAAGATCCCCGTTTATAAGCTTCTGGGCGGCGGGCGGAAGCAGATCGTCACCGATATCACCATCTCCGTCAACGACCCGGATACCATGGTCAGCGACTCCCTGAAAGCCGTCGCCCGTGGCTATGACTGCCTGAAAATGAAGGTGGGCGTGAATCCGGAGCTTGACGTCGCCCGGCTCAGCGCCGTGCGCAACGCCGTGGGCAAAGACATCGTCATCCGCATCGACGCCAACCAGGCGTGGACGCCCAAGCAGGCCGTGAAAATTCTGAACCGGATGCAGGAGCTTGGGCTGGACATTGAGCTTGTGGAGCAGCCCGTAAGCGCCCATGACTTTGCCGGACTGAAATACGTCACCGACCGGAGCTATGTGCCGGTGCTGGCGGACGAGGCCGTGTTCTCTCCGGAAAACGCCATGACCATTTTGCAGATGGGCGCGGCTGACCTCATTAACATCAAGCTGATGAAGTGCGGCGGCATTTACAACGCCCTGAAAATCGCCTCCGCTGCGGAGGTGTTCGGCGTGGAATGCATGATCGGCTGTATGCTGGAAGCGAAGATCTCCGTCAACGCCGCCGTGCATCTGGCCTGCGCCAAAAACATCATCACGAAGGTGGACTTGGATGGCCCGGTGCTGTGCAGCGAAGACCCGATTCTCGGCGGGGCTGTTTTCGACGAGAAGATCATCACCGTTTCCGACGCGCCGGGACTGGGCATTCAGGGCATCGACCCGAAATACCTGACCTATGTGAACTGAATTTAAGGCTGCAAAAAGAGGACACTCAGGCGTCCTCTTTCAGATTTTTGTGGATGTATGCTCTTGCCTGCTCCGGCTCCAGGTGCAGAACGATGGAAATTTCGCCAATCAGCAGCTTCTCCGCGTCGTGGAGGAAATTCTCGTCGCACAGGTGATTCTTTTTTCCCAACGCCATCTGATTGGCTTTATGGCGGTAAAGGGTATGTACCATGCGCATGAGTCTCTTCCGGTCGCCACTGCCGATCAGTTCCCGGTAGGTTTGCTTTCGCTGATTCTCGTCCCGAATCCACTCGCCGGTCTTCACATCCTCCGATGTAATCATCGCTTCCAGCTCCTCTTTGGACAGGACGGGCTGAAGCTTCGCCATGGCGGAGGCGTTCTGCGTCGGCACCAGGAATCGGGAATCGCCGTGACCGACCGGTTCCAAAGCCAGATAATTCAGCCGTTTTTTATCCACCAGCCTTTCCTCCTGACTCACCACGCGGCAAACACCGTGCATCCCGTAAACGACCAACTCTCCAACCTGATACATTTTTCCCATCCTTCCAAAAAACGCCGCATTTTTTCACCTATAATAATATTATAGCACAAAAATGCCCCAATTTCACATAGGGAAAAATCCCAAAATTTTCACCGCTTTTTTCGGTCAACATGCGAAAAAATGCCGCCGCAGCGTGAACTGCGGCGACATTTCTACGGTCAGATCGTCTCGATTTTGATGGTGTTGGTGTTGCCGTGCTGGCCGTTGATGGGGCCGCCGGTGAGAAGGATATTGTCGCCGGGTTTCAGATGCAGGACATCCACAGCGGCCTTCTGGGCGTAGTAGAACATCACGTCCATAGTGGGGAATTCATCCGCCATTACCGGGGTTACGCCCCAGCTCATGGAAAGTCTGCGCCAGATCTTCCGGTCGGTGGTCATGCCGATGATGTCCACAGGGGTACGGAACCGGCTGACCAGCATAGCGGTCTTACCGGACACGGAGCAGACTACAATGGCCTTGGCGTTTACGTCGATGGCCATGGAGCATACAGCGTGGGACAGGCAGTCTAAGTTGTTCTGGCCGTTGTACTCCGTTTTCAGGAACAGGGACTTGTAGCCAGTGTGCTGCTCGGTATATTCGGCGATTTCCGCCATGGCCTTGACCGCCTCCACGGGGTATTTACCGGCGGCGGATTCTCCGGAAAGCATGACGCAGGAGGTACCGTCGTAAACGGCGTTTGCCACGTCCGTGATCTCCGCGCGGGTGGGACGGGGGTTCTGGATCATGGATTCCAGCATTTCCGTAGCGGTGATGACCCGTTTGCCCAACATCCGGCACATCCGGGTCAGCTTCTTCTGCACGGAGGGTACCTCCACGTAGGGAATCTCCACGCCCAGATCGCCCCGGGCGATCATAATGCCACCACAGGCGGAGCAGATGTCCTCCACGTTGTCCACGCCGGAACGGTTCTCAATTTTTGCCACAATCTCAATGTCGCTGCCGCCGTTTTCGTCCAGCAGCTTGCGGATATCCAGAACGTCCTGCTTCGTGGAGACAAAGGACGCGGCCACATAGTCTACGCCGTGGGCGATGCCGAACAGAATATCCGATCTGTCCTGCTGGGAAATATAGGGGCCGGACATGACCTTATTGGGGAAGGACATGCTCTTGCGGTCGCTGAGCGTACCGCCTGCCAGACATTTGCAGTGGATCTCGGTGCCTTCAATGCTCTCCACTTCAAACCGGACAATGCCGTTGTTCACCGTTACGGTGTTGCCGGGCTTCAAATCCTTGTGCAGATTCTTATAATTGACGCTGACTCTCGTCTCGTCCCCTGCCACGTCCCGGGTGGTAAAGGTAAAGCTGTCCCCCGTCTTTATTTCCACCTTGCCGGAGGCAAAGGTGCCGATACGGTACTCCGGGCCTTTGGTGTCCAGCATGATGGCGATTGGCAGCCCCAGCTTCTGACGCACCCGCTTGACCAGCTCGATTTTCCGCTCGTGTTCGGCATGGGTGCCGTGGGAAAAGTTCAGCCGCGCGACGTTCATGCCGGCAAGGCACATTTGGGTCAGCGTTTCCTCGTTTTCACTGGCGGGGCCGATGGTACAGATGATTTTTGTTTTGCGCATAAACAGTCCTCCTGTTATGGGGGCGCAGCGACTTCTTTTAGTACGCCCTGATATCTACTTCTGCTTCCGCCATATTCTACCACACACCTTCTCTGCCGTCAACGTAAAATCCGGTAAAGGAGATTTATGTGGATGGTTCAGAAAACCAGCTCCACGGAATAATGCCGCAGCCAGAAGTCGATCTGGCACAGATAGGCAATGGTCTGGGGGCGGCGCATCAGCTGGCCGTACCACGGCCACTGCGTTTCCCGATGCAGAAGCTTCCTCACTTCCTCCGCCGAAACCAACTGCCAGAGGGGCGCGGCGGGGTCGTTCAGAACGGCTTGCAGCCGGGCTTCCATAAGCTGCTCATACCGGGGGTCGAAGGTTTTGGGGTAAGGACTCTTTTTCCTGTGCAGCACCTGCTCCGGCAGAAGTCCCTCCACCGCCCGGCGCAGAAGCCCCTTTTCCTGCCCCTGATAGTCCTTGTATTCCCAGGGAACGCCGTACAGATATTCCGCAATCCGATAGTCGCAGAAGGGCACGCGAACCTCCAGAGAATGGTACATGCTCATCCGGTCTTTCCTGTCCAGCAGTGTCTGCATGAACCAGCGGAAATTCAGATTCACCATCTGCTTCATCCGCCGCTCCTGATCGGAGGTGCCGGGAAGGATGTCGCTTTCCCGGCAGGTCCGGTTGTAGGCATCCATCACGAATTCTGCCGGGTCGAGGGTGATCGCAGGCGTCAGGATCGCCGCCCGATCCGCCGTATTCTGCGCCCAGGGGAATCCCTCTCTGGCACGAACCTCCGGGTCGCGATACCATGGATAGCCGCCGAAAATCTCGTCGGCGCACTCTCCGGACAGGGCGACCTTTACCTCCTGCCGAATCTCCCGGCAAAAGGCCAGCAGGGAAAAATCCACGTCCGCCATTCCAGGCAAATCCCGGGCAACGGTGGCTTCCTCCAGGGTTGCCGCCAGCTCGTCGGCGCCGAGAATCGTCCAGTGGTGGTCGGTCTGCAAGGCGTCCGTCATCAGATGAATGTAGCTGCTGTCGGAATTGGGCTGGAATTTGTTCGCCTGAAAATACTTGTCGTTGTTCAGGTAATCCACGGAGAAGGTTTTCAGCCGCTCCCCTCTTTTTTCCATTTCCCCGGCGCAGACGGCAGTGATGATGCTGGAATCCAGACCGCCGGAGAGAAACGTCCCGATGGGAACATCGGACACCATTTGCCGCCGGATGGCGTCCGTCACAAGAAAGCGCACCTTTTCCACCGTTTCGTTGAAGGAATCCCGGTGTTCCCTGTCCATCAGCTTCCAGTACCGGCAAAGGCGCAGCTCCCCGTCGGCGAAAAAGCCGCAGCAGCCCGGTTCCAGCTCGGAGATTCCCCGGAACACCCCGCTTCCCGGCAGCCGCCCCGGCCCCAGAAGAATCAGCTGGGCAGCGCCGTTTTCGTCCAGCTCCGCCCGGACGGTGGGGTATGTCAGAATCGTTTTGATCTCCGAGGCAAACAGCAGACCGCCGTCGTGCTTCTTATAAAACAGGGGCTTCACCCCGATCCGGTCGCGGGCAAGAAACAGCCGTTCCCGGCGCTTTTCCCACACGGCGAAGGCAAAAATTCCGTTCAGCTTTTCCACGCACGCCGCCCCGAACTGGGCATAGGCATGGAGCAGCACCTCCGTGTCGGAATGCCCCAGAAAGCTGTGTCCCAGGGCGGACAGCTCGCTTCTCAGCTGCTCGGTATTGTACAGCTCCCCGTTGTAAACCAGCGCGTATTCCTCCCCTGCCCAGGCAAGGGTCATGGGCTGGCGGCCGCCCTCCGGGTCAATGATGGCAAGCCGCCCATGGAGCAGCGTACACCCCTTTTCCCGATACACGCCCCGGTCGTCCGGCCCCCGGCGGTGCATCGTTTCCAACATTCGGCAAAGGGTTTTCTCCGAAGCCGGGAGGTTTATCATTCCGCTGATGGCGCACATATTCACCACATCCTTTTCCTAAGATATCTGCTCTATCCAATCATTTTATGCATGACAAAGGCAAGAATGTGCATACTAAGTGCGGTGATGTTTTATGAAAAACAGCAGAGAAATTCTGACCTCCGTCCTGAAAACCACCCAGATGGGGCAGATCGGCATTCGCAGTGTGCTGGACACCAGTATGCGCCCGGGTCTGCGGAAAGCGCTGGAATCCCAGCTTCGGGAATACGATTCCATCGAAACCGAAGCCCATTCCATCGCCACCCAGCGGGGCTGGGACATGGACGAGCTTGACCCCTCCGTGCGGGTCTGGTCGAATCTTATGACCCGGATGAAGCTGGGCGGCCGGAACACCGACTCCAAAATTGCCGACATGATGATTCAGGGCAACACCAGGGGCATGATCAAGGGTCTGAAAACCCTCCATCAGTTCGGTCAACAGGACGAGCAGATCAACACACTGAGCCAGAAGCTGCTGGACTGCGAGACCGCCAATATCCGCCAGATGCAGGGATATTTGTGACAAAAACCTGCCGCCCACATTCAGACGCGGGCGGCAGGTTCTTTTTGCCGTTCCAACCATCCTTGTATTTCCCGATCGGATGTGACATAATGTTAGAAACGTTTTTTTCAAAAATATGTGACCCGAGAGAGAAAACTTCGTACTGTTAGGGTGAGGAACGAACCGAAAGGATGTGAAGCTCATTGGATGACACAAAAATAATCGAATTGTTCTGGGCAAGAAATGAAGACGCCATCGCCGAGACGGACGCCGTATATGGCAAAAAGCTCCGCACACTGGCAAACAGGATTCTGGGTAGCCGGGAAGACGCAGAAGAAAGCGTAAGCGACACCTATATGAAAACGTGGGAAACCGTTCCTCCCCAACGTCCCACTTACTTCTATGCATTTCTCGCTTCCATCTGCCGCCATCTCTCATTTCACAGGCTTGACTGGAAGCATGCGGCCAAGCGACATGCCGAAGTCGTCTCTTTGACGGATGAGATGGCGCTGTGTATCCCGGATACCAGCCATGAGCGGGAATTGGAGGGCAAGGAAATCGGCCGGTTGCTGAATGCTTTCCTCGCTACCCTTCCCAAAGAAACCAGACTGATTTTCCTGCGGCGGTACTGGCATGTAGACACCATTGCGGAAATCGCGGCGCGCTATGGCATCACGGAAAGCAAGGTCAAAATGCAGCTCAGCCGCACCCGCGCAAGGCTGGCTTCTTATCTGGAAAAGGAGGGAATTGAGGTATGACCGGACAAAACCTGTTGATCGGTTTGAGTTACATAGACCGAAAATACATTGAGGAATCCGAGCAGGATTTTTCCGAAAAAAAGGCAAAATGCCTGTCCGCAAAGAAACTATGGCTGATTGCCGCTGTGATTGCGCTGATGCTGCTGTTGGTTGGATGCGCGATTCTCTACACCAGATGGTCTTCCGGTCTGGAAGATTGGTTTCGTCCCAGCAATACGATCCGCCAACAGGCGGAACAGAGTGGTCTGTCTGTGATCTATCCGGAGGATCAGACGAAAGATGACGGCTTGTCGGCTACCGATCAGGGTATAACCGTTTCCGTTAAGCAGACTATTGTAGATCAGTGGCGGGCAAGTATTGTTTTGAAGATTGAAGGATTTGAATTACCAGATGGGGTACGGCCCTGCTTTTATGGAGAAAGACCCACTCTTGACGGAAATGCTGAGTTTTGTGGCTCTGCCGGTTATCATTTCTATGACGGAATCGTCACAAACGAATCCGGAGAATCTGTTTATAAGAATGGCGAACCTGTCAAAGAAGAACATTACCCCATGGAAGAGTTTAGTGACTACAGCTCTGTTGTTGGCAGATACTACCTGCCGGATGGGAGCATGGAGTTGACTTTGAGCTACAATTTTATCGATTCCAGCGGTGCGAACCTTGGAAAGATATTAAATCTTTCTTTTACAGGATTTGGCAAGGAAACAGACCTTGGGAAAGCAACGACCGAGACAGAACGGTTGGTTTCTGGAAGCTGGAAACTCTCTATTCCACTAAATGGAACCGAACGGGCTATTGAAATAGCTCCCAATGCACCTCTAAACGAAGACGGAATGACTCTACTGAAGGCTACTATCGGCCAGATGTCCGGTCAGATAGAGCTTCAGCTGACAGCCTATTATGCAGGCTATGAAAGTAACGAAGGATTAAATCCCAGCTTAGCTGGAATCAGAATGAAAGATGGCAGTTTTGTTCAGGTAGCTGAAAGCAGTTTATACTACAAAGACCGGGATAATCTGGTGTATGTTGTGGAATACCGAAACTTTAATGAAATTATTGATCTGTCTCAGGTCGAAGCGCTGGCCTTCCAGAGCGGCTGGGAAAACGATGCAACCGGAAAGCCTACCATTCCGATCTACGAATATATTCCTGTCTCATGATTACATAAGCTGATTTACACAAACTGCGCCCTCTGCCACTCCTGACAGGGGGCGCGGCATTTTCCTGTCACCATCCCGCCGCCCTGCGCATATTCTGGTAGGAGAAAGGAGGGATCCTGTTGTCAGCTACAGGATACATACAGGTACGCGCTTACACCAGCACCGCCCGGTTTCCTCTGGAAAACGTGGCCATTGCGGTCACCGCCACCGACGGCACCGCCCTTGCTATGCGCCTGACCGACCGGAACGGGCTGATTACCCCCATCGAGCTTCCCGTGCCGGATAAATCCGAAAGCCAGGAGCCGGAGTCCGGGGTAAAGCCCTATACCGCCGTAAATCTCTATGCCCGTTTGAAGGGCTACGAGCAGATCGAAGCGGAAAACCTTCAGGTTTTCGCCGAAACCATCACCAATCAGAATCTGGAGATGATTCCCCTGTCGGAGTTTCCGAATCAGTGGGATCAGACGGAAATTTTCAACACGCCTCCCCAAAATCTGTAGGAGGTAGCCTATGCCCCAAGTCATTCCTTATATCCCGCAGCGAATCACGGTACATCTCGGCGCGCCGTCATCCGACGCCGCCAACGTCACCGTAAATTTTGTAGACTATGTGAAAAACGTAGCGTCCAGCGAAATTTACCCCACCTGGGAGGAGGCCGCTCTGCGTGCCAACATCCTCGCCATCGTCTCCTTCGCCCTGAACCGGGTGTATACGGAATTTTACCGCAGCCGGGGGTACAGCTTTGATATCACCAACTCCACTGCCTACGACCAGTTTTTCGTCAACGGGCGCAGCTACTTTACCAATGTCGCCCGACTGGTGGATGAGCTGTTCGACGACTATCTCCGCCGCCCCGGCTTTGTGGAGCCTTTGGCTGCCAAATTCTGCAACGGCACCACCGTCACCTGCGAGGGCCTGAGCCAGTGGGGCAGCCAGAATCTGGCGCGGCAAGGGTACGACACCGTCCGGATTCTGCGCAGTTACTACGGCAATGTGGAGATTGTGAACAACGCCCCCATCCGGGGCATCACCACCTCCTATCCCGGCACCCCTCTGCGCCGGGGAACCACCGGCCCCAGCGTGGTGATCGTGCAGGTGGAGCTGAACCGGATATCCCAGAACTACCCTGCCATCCCCAAAATCCCTCTTGTGGACGGCATTTTCGGCGCGCAGACCGAAGCCGCCGTGCGGAAATTCCAGGAGATCGTCAATCTTGCCGTGGACGGCGTCGTCGGCCGGGAGACCTGGTATGCCCTTGTGCGCTACTACGTCGCCGTGACCAGTCTTGCGGAGCTGCGCGGTCAGGGGCAGCGGTTCTACACCATCTCCTGGGCGATAAGCAACCCCATTGAGCAGGGCGACCGGGGCGTGAAGGTGGAGCATCTGCAATATATGCTCAGCGTCCTTTCCGCCTACATCCCGGAAATTCCCCCCGTCACCATAGACGGGATTTTCGGCTCCGCTACCCGCAGCGCCGTCATCGCCGCCCAGCGCCGGTTTGGCCTGCCGGAAACCGGTATTGTGAATTTCGATACCTGGGACGAAATCTACGACCAGTTCTCCGGCATCGAAACCACCAGCTGGCGCGACCCGGAGAATTTCCCCTACACCGCCGCCATCATCAGCGGAACGCCGCCCAGAAACCGGTACGCCCAATCCACCACCCTGACCCAGTTCCCGGGGAATCCTTTGAGCACCGGGAATCAGGATCCCGTAAGACAGGAGGCACCGCGATGAGACCGCTATCTTCCTTTGTTGGTCAGCCCATCCGCAGCTTGCAGACCATGCTCCGGGTCATTGCCGAGGATGACCCCACCCATCTGCGCATCGTTCCCGACGGCATTTACGGCCCGGAGACCACCGCCGCCGTCTCCACCTTCCAGCGAAAACACGGTCTGCCGGTGACAGGCGTCACCGATCAGGCGACATGGGAGGCCGTTGTCGGAGTCTATACCCCGGCTCTCGTGCGCATTGATGCCGCCCAACCGGTGGATGTCATTCTCAACCCCGGTCAGGTCATCCGCCGGGGAGAAAGCAACCCCCATCTGTATCTGGCGCAGGCCATGCTGACGGTACTTGCCGACATTTATAAAAGCGTCGCCGAACCGACCCACTCCGGCATTCTGGACGAACCGACGGTGGATTCTCTGTCGTCCTTCCAAATTTTATGCGGCCTTCCGATGACCGGGACGCTGGATAAGCATACCTGGAAGCATCTCGCCCTGCATTACCCGTTGGCGACGAACCTGAACAATCTTCCCTGACGGAAAAATATGGATAATTTATAAAAATTTTCCTGGAAGGGCTGCGAACCCTTGATAAACAGAGATTTTTTGACTATAATAAAGAACAAACCGTCTCGGAGGAATGATCCATGCACATCAAGGACTGGAAAAAGGAAGTTTTCACCATTCCGAATCTGTTGAGCCTGTTCCGGCTGGCGCTGATTCCCGTCTACATTTACATCTATCTGGGCGCGACCGAGACCTATCAGTATATCACCGCCGGGACGATTATGGCGGTCTCCTGCCTGACGGATCTGATCGACGGAAAGGTCGCCCGGCGCTTCAATATGGTCTCCACTCTGGGAAAAATTCTCGACCCGCTGGCGGATAAGATCACCCAGTTCACCCTGACGGTATGCCTTTCCCTGAAGCATCCCCAGCTGTTCCCGGTGCTGGCGCTGTTCGTCGTCAAGGAGCTGTTTCAGCTCATCGCGGGGGCGGTGCATCTGAAAAAAGGAAAAATGCTTCCCGGTGCGCTGATGGCCGGAAAGGTCTGCACCACCGTCCTGTTCGTCAGCCTGATTGCCCTGGTGCTGTTCCCCAACGTGGACAGCGCGGCAGTGAGCATCATTGCGGCGGTGGACGCGGTTTTTCTGGGCATTTCCTTTGTCAGCTATATTCTGGCGTACTTTGGGAAAAATGCAAAGGTTCAGGATTTGGAAAGCGAATAAACAAATTGTCCGTCGGGTGTTCCCGGCGGACTTCTTTCTTCGCAAAAACACGCGGCGGCTCAGTGCTGAGCCGCCGCACAATGATAATTTTCTCTCTCCACGGGACACAGCGTGTCACGGGTACACCGTTGGCTTATCCGCAGATATTTCCACGGCATCGGCTTTCCCCACTGTCTCCGCCTCTGTACTTACAGTATACCATACTCCCGGCGGCGATTGGTGAAGAAACCTTGAACAGACGCAAAAGATTTTCTTAAACTCAGTTGGGATACACGTTGCTCACCAGCAGCAGCACCGGCAGCGCAAGGGTGAAAATGCTGATCGCCCAGGGGTACATTGCCTTTCTGGAGCAGAACATCAGCAGCAGACACGCCGCCGTCAGCCCCAGCGGCCCCATCACCGCCAACTGACGGCTCACTGTCATGGCAAACTCACCGGTGGATTGCAGATCAAGCCCCACCTGCTCCGGCAGATGCTGACCGTTATAGGAAGCCAGCCGAATAGCGGCGTAAATCACCGGGGCAGCCATGATGAACTTTCTCAGCCGGAAGAGCCAGACGCCGATGAGATTGATGACGGAATTGATTTTGGACATCACCGTCTTGAACTTCTCAAAGCCGGTGGACTGCACGGCAGTCTGCTTCTCCGCAAATTGACCGGTCTTTCCCATAAAATACCTCCGGATAACTTTTTCTGTATTATAACATATTTGCCGGTGGGTTGCAAGACGCCCACATCCGGGATGAAAAATTTTCAAAAAAGCTTAATTAGTCCGGTTTATTGGACAGAACCTTTTGTATACTGTTTTCAGCAAAACAAAAGGAGGCTTTTCCAATGAAACAACACACTCTGTCCCGCCCGAATTTACGCCGTTACCGCGAACCTGCCTACCCCAATGCCGCCGACAGGCGCTACTTTGTGGAAAAGGCAGTGAACATCGTCACCGCGATTCTCTCCGGAATCGGCTTCGTCAGTGCCATGGTTTTCCTTGCCACCATGGGGTAATTACAGGTCCGCTTCCCTGAGAATCCGGCAGGTAACGATTTTCCGGTTCTCCACCTGAATCAGACCGGCCGTTCCCCCGCCGTAGCCGCAGCTGCCCGGGTTCAGAATCCAAAGGCCATCCGGCTCCCGGCGGCAGTCGGTCTGGTGGGTGTGTCCGTACAGCACCGCATCCACCCGGCTGGCGCGGGCGTCCTTCAGCAGTGCGCCCAACCCCATTTTCACGTTGTGCCTATGCCCGTGGGTCATGAAAAGCTCCACGCCAAACACGGGCTGCACCAGCGTCTCCGGCTGCCAGGACGGGCAGCGAAACCGGTCGCAGTTCCCCGGCACCTGATAAAATGGGGTATCCGGGTTTTCCTCGCGGATGACCACGCCGTCGTCAAAAAAGTCCCCCAAATGGATGATCCCGTCGGGCTTCACCGATTCCACGCATTGCCGCATAAACTTCAGCGCAGAATGGGAATCCGACAGCACCAGAATTTTCATATCGCTCCCGCCTTTATCCCTTAGTTTGTCTTGCTGGGATTATATCATACATTGGCAGGTTTTGCTATGTGCTTTCGTCAAAAATTGCCGCTGATTTTTGTGTACATTTTTTCCTGGGGGCGCATATGCTATAGCAGAAGTTTCACCACCCCAGGGAGGTAAGCCTATGCAACCCATGCCCAATTCACAGGAGCTTGCGCAGATCATGCGCTTCGTCCAGTCCCCCGCGGGGCAGCAGCTGCTTGCGTCGCTGCAACAGCTTCACTCAAGCGAAATAAACAGCGCCATGACCGACGCGGCCGCCGGAAATTATGACCGGGCGCAGAAGACCATCGCCGCGTTTCTTGCGACTCCGGAGGCAAAAAAGCTGCTGTCCCAAGCGGAAGGCGGAAAATGAGCGAGATGGAGGAAAAGCTGGGGGCGATCCTGAGCAACCCCCAGATGATGCAGCAGATCATGTCCATGGCTCAGGCCATAAGTCCGCCGCCGGAGGCAAAGCCGGAACAGCCGCCGGAGCCTGCCCCTCCGGCGCTTCCGGATTTTTCCGTCATGCAGAAGCTCGTCGGGGTGACCCGGCAGTCCGGCATTGACAAAAACCAGCAGGCGCTGCTTCGGGCGCTCTCCCCCTACATAAGCCGGGAGCGTTCCGCCAAGCTGGAAAAGGCCATGCGTGCGGCAAAAATGGCACGGCTTGCCTCGGCGTTTCTCAATGCCGGGGGCTTAGAAATGCTGACCGGGAGGTGACAAGGAATGTACAACCGCTATATTCCCCAGCCCGACGGCACCTATCGCCGCCGACCGGCAGACGTCCCCCAGCCCCAGCAGCCGCCCCGACCGGAACCGCCCAGACAGGAGCCGCCTCGCCGGAATCCCGATTTTTCTCCGCCGCCGCAGCCGCAGGGAAAGCCGCCCTGCCAGAAGAATCCGCCCTGTTCCAATCCGCGCAGGCAGGAGCGTCCCGCTCCCCCGCCGCCCCGGAGAAAACCGCCCCAGCAGCCGCCCCAGGATTCCTTTTTCGGTATCGGCAATTTTCTGCACCAGCTTCTTCCAAAGGACTTCTGCATGGAAGACTTGATGGTCGTGCTGCTGCTTCTGCTCATGTCCGGCAACGGCGAGGAAGATCAGAATTTTGCTCTGCTGACCCTTGGACTTTACCTTTTTCTGTAGCAAAAATACGCCGGTTTTCATCGTACTGGATGAACCCGGCGTATTTTTTCGTTGCGAAAGAGAGAATGGTATGGTAGAATGGTGACCATCCTATCGCAGGAGGATTCGACGTGATCACCGAAAAGAAACAGAATTTAGACACCATTCTCCCCGTTTTGGTGCTTCTGCTGTTTGCTGCGGCCATTGCCGCTCACTACGCGCTGGAGCCGTGGGGTTTTTACCGGAAGGTCTCGGAGGGAGAAGCGGCGCTTCGGATGCAGGTCGTTCAAACCGCCGAAAGCTATCTTGGCTGTCGGGAATCGGACGGGAGCCATGAAGCCATCATTGATCTATACAACGCCCACGAGCCCCTGGCGCAGAACTACACTGTGCAGTATACCGACAGCTGGTGCGCAGCCTTTGTCAGCGCCGTTTCCATCCGCTGCGGCCTGACAGACATCATTCCCACGGAATGCAGCTGTGAGCGTCTCATTGGCCTGTTCGGAGAGCTTGACCGCTGGCAGGAGGACGACAACTACACGCCTCTCCCCGGCGATATCATCTTCTACGACTGGGACGAAAAGCGGCTCGGCGACTGCACCGGCTGGGCAGACCATGTGGGAATCGTGGTCGGGACAAAGTGGCCGTTCGTAAAGGTCATCGAGGGCAACCGGGACGACGCCGTCGCCTACCGCGTTATTCCCCTGGGCGAAATTCACATCCGGGGCTACGGTCTTCCGGATTATGCCGCAGTGGCGGAAAAAACCCCGTAAGCATTTATTGGGTGGTCGTAAAACAGTGAATGGAGCGTATCTGTACCGATACGCTCCATTTCTTGTGCCAATACGTCCTTGGCTCCCCCTTTGGGGGAGCTGTCACCGCAGGTGACTGAGAGGGCTTTGCACCCGTACCCTCTCCGTCTTCGCTTCGCTCAGCCACCTCTCCCATAGGGAGAGGCAAGG